>WLWI01000039.1_pt1 | contig 239603 bp, 236 predicted proteins | sample 6701501 | NCBI WGS metagenome assembly WLWI01 (sample SAMN12718690, study PRJNA515312) | sponge metagenome | isolation source: marine sponge | host: Mycale hentscheli | place: New Zealand: South Island, Marlborough, Capsize Point | collected 2014-11-01 | reverse complement strand
CTGCCAGCGATCCCATAACTCCGTCTTCTGCGCAGACGTTAAACCTGGACGATACCTTTGACCCATATCCAATCACTCCATCTTTGCTTCCAAGATAAAGTGTTGCGTCGACCAGTTGAGATCACCATCCATTAAACTCTTCATCCTGAGCTTGTCGAAGAATGACGTAGCGGGGCGACGGCGATGGTGGCTTACGTTTACATCGTGAAATGCCGGGACAGTCACTACTATGTTGGCTCGACGCGGGGGAGCCTGGAACGACGTGTGGCGGAGCACAATGCTGGTGTCTATGGCGGCTATACGAAGTCCCGGCGACCGGTCGAGTTGGTCTTTTCACAGGAATTCGGACGCATTACCGAAGCTATTGCGGCAGAGCGGCAATTGAAAGGTTGGACGAGGGCAAAGAAAGAAGCCCTTATCGGGGGCGATATGGAAGCGTTGCAACGGCTTGCCCGGAACCGCAGCGAATACCCTCATGCTTCGACAGGCTCAGCATGAGGCGTGGTTGTCAAAGTCAGTGCGTCTCGTTCCAGTGCACCATGGGCAGGCCGGCGACCGGCGAGGTGAAGTAGGGCAGGTTGGTTGCCCGCAGGCTGCCCACATAGACCGTTTTCAAGTCGGCGCCGCCGAAGGTGATCGAGGCGCACCAGGTGGCGATTTCGCCGCCGCACGACAGCAACAGGTCGGCGTTGACGGTCCCGGCCTGAAATGCGTCATCGAGCTTCTTCACTTCTTCCGGGCTGGAATCGTCGAAGATCATACGATGATCGCCGTCGGGGGTGATGACGAAGATGCCGTCGTTCATCACATGGGTCCCCCACAGATTGCCGTAGGCGTCGAAGGCGCAGCCGTCGATGAAACGGCCGGTATCGCTGGGACCGTAGATTTCCTTAGTGCCGAGGCTGCCATCGTCGGCGATCTTGTAGCGGCAAATGTTGCGGCCGCAAGTTTGCACGACGTAGAGATACTCTTCGTTGGCGTCGAGCTTACACTCGTTGGAGAAGTGGACGTCGTCGGCGACGATGCGCACGCCCTTACCTTCTTCATAGAGCAGCACGCGGCCATCGACTAAATCCTTACGGATCGCTGACGGCCAGTCATGAACCATCGTCGAAATGGTAATCCACACGCGGTTTTTGCTGTCGCGGCAAACGAAGTTGACCTTGCCGATGGCGTCGCCATCGACGGTGTCGAACATCACTTTGGTCTCGCCGGTGCGGGTCATGCGCTCCAGGCAGTCGGTGCCGAAGTTGGAAATCAGAATGTCGCCATTGTCAGCGAACGCCAAGCCGTTGGGCAGGGTTCCCTCGACAAACTTGTTGGCATCGTCGCTCGACGCGCCAAAGTCATCGGCGATGTGCGATTGAGTGATAATTTCCTGCGATCCGTCGGGGCTAATCTTGACCACGCCACCGCGCGCATCGGCGGCCCATAGATCGCCGTTCTTCTCGGCCAAAATACATTCCGGCCGTTGCAGGCCTTCGCCGATGAATTTGAAATCTTCTTTCGAAAGCGTGAAGCCGTCGATCGGATTACCAGCCATTTTCTCCGTTCCTCCGGGATATTTTGCTTATGGAATTCAGGTGATTTCGAACAGGCCCGCCGCACCCATGCCGCCGCCGACGCACATGGTGACAACGCCGTATTTGGCGCCGCGCCGTTTGCCTTCGATGAGCAGATGGCCGGTCAGCCGTGCGCCGCTCATGCCATAGGGATGGCCGACCGATATGGCGCCGCCATCGACATTGAATTTCTCCGGGTCGATGCCCAGCGTGTCGCGGCAATACAGCGTCTGCGCGGCAAACGCTTCGTTGAGTTCCCACAGATCGATATCGTCGATGCTGAGCCCGGCCTTGCCGAGCAGCTTGGGCACCGCGAGAACCGGGCCGATCCCCATTTCATCGGGCTCGCACCCGGCGATGGCGAAGCCGCGGAAAAAACCCAGCGGTTCCAGCCCGCGCTGTTCGGCCATGTCGGCGTTCATGATCACCGCCGCCGAGGCGCCGTCGGAAAGCTGACTGGCGTTGCCCGGCGTGATGTAGCCGCCGTCGAGCACCGGCTGCAGGTTCGCCAGACCTTCTTCGTTGGTCTCCGGCCGGTTGCCCTCGTCCCGTTCGAGGTTCACAGGCTTTTCGCTGATCTCGCCGGTTTCCCGGTTCTTGACCAGCATGATCGAGGGCAGGGGCACGATTTCGTCGTCGAACTTGCCCGCCTGCTGAGCCGCGGCGGTACGCATCTGGCTCGACAGGGCGTATTCGTCCTGGGCCTCGCGGCTGACGTCGTAGCGCCGCGCCACGGTCTCCGCCGTGTCCAGCATGTTCATATATATGTCGGGCCGGTGCTCGCGCAGCCATGGGTCTTGGGCGTCGGGTTCGACCTGATGGTCGGGCGGCAACTGGCTGATGACCTCCACGCCGCCGCCCACGCCAACATCAATCTCGCCGACCATGATGCGTTGCGAAACCATGGCGATGGTCTGCAGGCCCGACGAACAGAAACGGTTGACGGTGGCCGCACTGGCGGTGACCGGCATGCCAGCCCGCATGGCGCTGACCCGCGCGACATTCATGCCGGTCTGACCTTGGGGAAAACCGCAGCCGACCAGAATGTCCTCGATCTCGCCCGGATCGACGCCGGAGCGGTCGACCGCGTGCTCAATCGCATGGCCCATCAAGTCCACACCGTGAGTATTATTATACGCCCCGCGATACGCTTTACCGATAGGCGTACGCGCCGTGGCGACGATTACGGCTTCGGCCATCGTCTTCCGTCCTGTTCGTCGGTGGGGAGGCGGTCAAGTTTAGAACTTGACCATGTCTCCGCCCTTGAGGTCGAGGATCTCGCGCGCCTCGTCGGGCGACGCGATCTCCAGTGACAAGTCTTCGCAGATCCGGCGAATCTTCGACACCTGCGCGGCGTTGGACTCGGCCAGCTTGCCCTTCGAGATGTAGAGCGAGTCTTCCAAGCCAACACGCACGCTGCCGCCCATCATGGCGGACTGGGTGGTGAAGTTCATCTGGTGGCGTCCGGCGGCCAGCACCGAGAACACATAGTCGTCGCCGAACAGACGGTCCGCTGTCGCTTTCATGTGCATCAGATGATCCAACTCGGCGCCGATCCCGCCCATGATACCGAAGATGAACTGCAGGAAGATCGGCCCTTTGAGGCGACCGGTCGAATAGAAATAGTGGGTATTGTAGAGGTGGCCCACATCGTAGCACTCATGCTCGAACTTGACGCCGCGCTTATCGGCCAGCTCGGTGATGATGTACTCGATCTGCTTAAACGTGTTGGTGAAGATGAAGTCGTCGGTCATCTCCAGATAGGGCTTCTCCCAATCGTATTTCCAATCGTCGTAGCGGCTGGCCAGATTGAAGATGCCGAAATTCATCGAGCCCATGTTGAGCGAGGTGACTTCCGGTTCGGCCTGCACGGCCGCCGCGATGCGCTCATCGACGGTCATACCCAAGCCACCGCCGGTGGTGATGTTCACCACCGCGTCGGTGTTCTGCTTGATGCGCGGCAGGAACTCCATGAACACGTCGGGCGACGGGGTCGGTTTGCCGTTCTCAGGATCGCGGGCGTGCAAGTGGATGATCGATGCGCCGGCTTCCGCGGCTTCAATCGACGCTTGGGCAACCTCGTCGGGCGTGATCGGAATATGCGGCGACATGGTCGGTGTGTGGATCGCGCCGGTGATCGCGCATGAAATAATGACTTTGCTCTTCTTTGCCATGAGTCTCCCCCTTCGGCGTGGATGGCCTTGTTTTATTGGCCTTATTTTGGAACCCGGCGGGTGCCGCTGTCCAGTTGATTTGCTAGGCCGCCCGCTATTTCTTCGCCGCCGGCCAATTCGCGCGTATCGTAACGCCTAAACCCGGAGATGGCGATATGGCGGCGGCCAAAATGTACAAAGATAGGCGAAGATTTTTCGGCCTTGGTTGACAAGCCTTTTCGCACGGTCGTTCAATGGGCGCGTCACCGGCGCCCGGCCGGGTTCAACGAACAACAAGGAGCGGCACCATGACCGCAAGCCTGTTCACCAGTGTGCGTGTGATCGATGGGAGCGGCGACGCGCCTTTCGCTGCCGAGGTTCTCGTCAAAGGCAACAGGATCGCCGAGGTTGCGCGCTCACCGGAGACAATCGACGCGCCCGACGCCACGGTCATCGATGGCGGCGGCGCCACCTTGATGCCTGGCCTGACCGATGCCCACGCTCATCTGAGCTTCCTGAATGCGGCGAGCCTGGGCGATTTGACGAAACTCACACCAGAAGCCCATGTGCTGGAGACCGCGAAGGTCGCGCGCCTGCTGCTCGATCACGGCTACACGTCGATGTTTAGCGGTTCCTCCGCCCGGCCCCATACGGACATCGCTATTCGCGACGCCATCAACGCCGGCGATATTCCCGGCCCGCGCCTGTTGGCCGCAACCCAGCAATTGACCGTGACCGGCGGTTTCGGCGATTTGGGCCGCAAGGGCACCTTTGCATCGGTCGCCCTCGACGGCGCCGATGCGTTTCGCCATGCCTGCCGCGAAGCCGCCCGCGACGGGGTTGATATTTTCAAGATCGTGCCGTCGGCGCCAGGCTCCGGCCCCGACGTACTCGCTGAAGATACGGCGATGACTGACGCGGAGGTCGCCGCGGTCTGCGAGGTGGCGCGCCAGCGCAACCGCCAGGTGGCGGCCCATGCGCGCAGCGCCGAGGCGGTCAAGATGTGTCTGCGCCATGGCGTCGACATGATCTATCACGCCACGCTGGCCGATGACGAAGCCAAGGATATGCTCGAAGCGGCGAAGGATCGGGTGTTCGTGGCGCCGGCTATGGGGTTGCCCTATGCGCGCCTGCGCGACGCGGAATCCTACGGCATCGCGACCGACGATTTCACCCGGGCGCGGGCGACCAAGGAAATCGAAACGGTCAGCGCCACCATGGCCGAACTCCACCAGCGTGGTGTACGTGTTTTGCCCGGTGGCGACTATGGGTTTAAGTGGAACCCACACGGTAAGAACGCCCGTGATCTATCTATGTTTGTTGAATGTTTTGGTTTTACGCCGTTGCAAGCCATTCGCGCGGCAACCGCGTGGGGCAGCCAGCTGATTAGCGCCGGCCTGGGACTGGGGGCCGAGCTCGGTCAGGTCAAGGAAGGCTATCTGGCCGATCTGATATTGGTAGACGGCGACCCGTCTCTGGAAATCGATATTTTACAGGATCGCGACCGCCTATTGGCGATCATGAAAGATGGCGCGTTCCACAAAGCGCCGCCGACTGAACCATTGGTCAGCCGGCAGGCGGCTGAATAGAATATCCACGACGTGGCGAACAAAGCCACGCGAATAAAGGGGAAGAGACATGAAACTGGTAACCTTTACCGTCGGCAGCGGTGAGCCGCGGGTCGGCGCGATGAATGGCGACGATACGCGTGTCGTCGATCTCGCCGCCGCCGATAACCAGCCCTATTTCGCCACCATGCTCGATTTGATCGAGGCCGGTGATGAGGCGGTTGCCCGGGCCAAGGATGTTGTCGGCTCGGCAAACGGCAGCAACTCGCACGCGATAGCGGATGTGTCTCTCAAGTCACCGATCCTGGTGCCGCCGCAGATCCGCGATTTTCTTTGCTTCGAGGAGCATCTGCTCAACGCCTTTGCCATGCTGCGCAAGAAAAAGGCCGACGCCGAACCCGACCCGGAGGAAGCGTTGGCGCGTTTCGAGAGGGAGGGGGCCTTTGCGCCGCCGCCGATCTGGTACGACCAGCCGCTCTATTACAAACCCAGCCGGTTCGGCGTCATCGGCAATGATGACGACGTGCAATGGCCGTTTTTTTCCGAAGCGATGGACTATGAGATGGAGTTCGGCGCCTGGCTCGGTAAGCCGGGTAAGGACGTCACGCCCGAGCAGGCGACGGACCTGATCTTCGGCTATTCGATCTTCAACGATATTAGCGCCCGCGACACCCAGGCCCGCGAAATGCCGGCGGGGTTTGGTCCGGGCAAGGGCAAGGATTTCGAAACCGGGCAAATCATCGGCCCGTGTATCGTCACCGCCGATGCCTTCGATCCCTACAATGCCGAAATGATCGTGCGCATCAACGGCGAGGAAGTTAGCCGCGGTCATTCAGGCAAAATGTATTGGAAGTTCGAGGACTGCATCGCCCATGTCTCGCGGGCCGAGACGGTATATCCCGGCGAGTTCTTCGCGTCCGGCACGGTCGGTGGCGGCTGCGGTCTGGAGCTCGACAGCTACTTAGAGCCCAACGACGTGATGGAACTGGAGGTCACCGGCATCGGTGTCCTGCGCAATCGCATCGTTCGTTCGAGTTAGCAAGCGTTGATCCTTCGAGACGCGATCTGCGATCGCTCCTCAGGATGAGGTATTGCTTTATATTGACACGCGGAGCCTCATCCTGAGGAGGCGCGTCAGCGCCGTCTCGAAGGGCGAGGCGGGCGGATGGCTGATACGCGGTCATTGGTCGCGCTGGAAATTCGGGACTCAATGCCGTGTATTTCCTAAAGTGAGACATCGATAGATTAATAATCGCGGGGGCCATCAATTTCCGCGGCACAGGGGGCAACAATGGAAGAAATGTTTATTCAGACCGAAGATCAGCGCGCGATCCTCGATTCAGTGCGGCGGTTCGTCGAGGACGAGGTCACGCCGCGGGCGGCGGATCTGGACGCGGCGGGCGACAAAGACCCGGTCGCGGGCTATTCGACCGAGATCGTCGAAGCGGCCGACCGGCTTGGGCTGCGCACCATGACCCTGTCGGAAGAGCTCGGTGGCATGGGCGTCGATTCGCTGACCACGGCAATGGTGGTTGAAGAACTAGGCCGGGGCGATTTGGGTATCTCGGTGGTGTTGGCGCAGACACTGAAGATCGCTGCGATCATGGAGAAGTCCTATAACGAGGACCAGAAGCAGCGCTTTCTGGTGCCCTTTGTCGAAGACCCGCAGGCCATTCTCAGCATCTGCATCACCGAACCGGAGAACGCCTCGAACTACATCATTCCTTACAACACGACGCTGAACACCAAGGCGGAAAAGGTCGACGGCGGTTGGATCGCCAACGGCATGAAGCATTTTATTTCCAACAGCAACCAGTCGCGCTTCTTCATGGTGTTCATGCAAACCGATCCTACGAAGCCAATGAGCGACGGCGTGTCGTGCTTTGCCTTAGAGCGCGGCCATCCCGGTTTTACGGTCGGGCGGGTGCACGAAAAGATGGGTGAGAAGCTCGCCAACAATTCCGAGCTGTTTTTCACCGACTGTTTTATACCCGACGAGAACTTGATCGGTGAGGCGCATGTCGGCTTTAAAACCCTTGGCGAATTTTTTCCGTCGAGTAACTCATATGCCGCCGCCTCGATCCTGGGCGTTGCCGTAGCCTGTTATGAAAAGTCGCTCGACTGGGCGCAGACGCGAATCCAGGGCGGTAAGCCCCTGATCGAGCATGACGGCATTCGCGCGCAAGTCGCCGAAATGAAAATGCTGATCGACGCGTCGCGGTCCTACATCCACCGGGCTGCCTGGCTGGCCGACCACCAAGAAGAAGGCTGGGATCTGACATTGGGCGCTTTGCCCAAAGTGATGGCCTCGCAGGCGGCCTGGAAGATCGCCACTTGGATGATGGAGATCCATGGCGGGCACGGTTACATGAAGGAATCCGGTGTCCCGAAACTGGTCCGCGACGCCGCCGCCTTTCTGCACTCCGACGGCGTCAACCGCACGCTACTGCTGCGCGCCGCGAATTTCATGGAGTGGTAAGCCGGCGCTAATCGATCGTCGAAGCATGAGTTAGGGGAGGACGGACAATGGCGGCATGGCAATTCACCAAGGGTTTGCACGATATTGGCAATGGCATTTTCGCCTATCTGCAACCCGATGGCGGCTGGGGTTGGAGTAACGCCGGCCTTATTGTTGATGGCGAAGAGAGTTTGCTGGTCGACACGCTGTTCACCGTTCCTCTGACGCAAGTGATGCTGGACGCCATGCGCGATGCGGCGCCGGCGGCGAAGAATATCGGCAAAGTGGTCAACACCCATGCAAACGCCGATCACACCTGGGGTAACCAACTCGTCAAAGATTCCGAGATTATTGCATCAACAGATTGCGCCGAAGAGTTCGATCACTTCCTGCCGGAAACCGTGATCGCCATGATGGCGCAATCAAAGGAGCTCGGCGTGCTGGGCGAATTTATCGAGCATTGCTTTGCGCCCTTCGATTTCTCCGGCATCGAGTTGACGCCGCCGACTACCACCTTCGACGACGATTTAACGGTCATGTGCGGCGACAAGACGGTTAATCTCTACAATGTCGGCCCGGCGCACACCCGCGGCGATGTGCTGGCCTACGTTCCCGACGACAGGGTGGTTTTCACCGGCGATATCATCTTCCACGGCGGTCATCCGGTGATCTGGGACGGACCGATCGCCAATTGGCAGAACGCCTGCGATCGTATCCTGGCCCTCAACGTGGATGTTGTGGTGCCGGGCCATGGACCGGTGACCGACAAGGATTTCGTGCGCACTTTCAAGGGCTATCTGGATTACATTGAATCCGAGGCTCGCGCCCGCTTCGACGCTGGCCTGTCGGAATGGGACGCTGCTTGCGACATCTCTTTGGCGGACTACGACACCTGGATCGACGCCGAACGTGTGCTGGGCAATGTTCACGCGCTTTATCGCGAGTTTCGCGACGAGGGCGAAACGCCAGAGGTGATGCCGATCTTCGAGGCGATGGCGCGTTTCCACAGGGAAGTCATCTTGCCGCGGGCGCAGGGTTGATCGGATGAACCTGGGCATACTTTTGACGCGCGCGGCGCGTTCCTTTCCCGATCGGGTGGCGATTGCCCACGGCGCATCACCCTATTGTACCTATGGCGAGCTGGCGCACCGAGCGGCCGGGCTAGCGGGTTCGATGAAATCCAAACTTGGTCTCGCGGTCGACGACAGGGTCGGGCTGTTCATGACCAACTGCCCGCAGTTTCTCGAAGCCTTTCACGGCGCGCTGCATGCCGGCATGGCGACCCTACCGATCAATAACAAGCTGCATGAAAAAGAACTCGCCTACATCCTCGACGACGCCCGCGCCAGCGCGTTGTTCGTGACCCCGGACCTGGCCGAAAAAGCGGCCATCGCCATCGAAGAGACCGGCCGCGATATAAAAGTTATCGTGAGTGGCGACAGCGAATACGCCAGTTTATTGGCCGGTGATCCAGCGCCTATCGTTCACCGCGCGTCCGACGATTTGGCCTGGCTGTTCTATACCAGCGGCACCACCGGGCAGCCCAAGGGCGCCATGCTGACTCACCGCAATCTTTGGGACGGCACGCTAAACTATTTCGTCGATGTGGACCGGGTGCCACCCGATGGCAGCGCCATCCACGCCGCGCCCATGTCACACGGCTCGGGCTTCTACGGGTTGCCCCATCTCATGGCGGGCGCCAAGCAGGTGGTGCCCGAATCCGGCGGCTTCGAGCCGGCGGAAATCTTTGAGCTGATCGACGCTCATAGCGAAGTGGCGATGTTTGCCGCACCGACCATGGTCAAGCGCTTCGTGGAGCATAATGGCGGCGGCGATGCCGAAAATCTGCGCACCATCACCTATGGCGGCGGACCCATGTACGTCGCCGACTGTAAGCGCGCGTTGGACAGGCTGGGTCCCAAGCTGGTGCAAATTTATGGCCAGGGTGAGAGCCCGATGACCATCACCGTATTACCGCGCGAAGACCATATGGCCAGCGACCATCCGCGTTTCGAGGAACGGCTGGCGTCGGTCGGTTATGCTCAGAGCGTGGTCGAGGTGCGCGTCGCCGACGGCGACGATAACGAACTACCGGACGGCGAGATCGGCGAGATTTTGGTGCGCGGTGACGTGGTCATGAAGGGCTATTGGGAACGGCCCGAGATCACCGAAGAGGCGCTGCGCGGTGGCTGGCTGCATACTGGCGATATGGGCGCCTTCGACGAGGACGGGTATCTGACCCTGAAAGACCGCTCGAAGGACATGATCATCAGCGGCGGGTCCAATATCTATCCGCGCGAGATCGAGGAAGTTCTGTTGCGCCACGCCGCGGTCAGCGAATGCGCGGTGGTCGGCCGCCCTCACGAAGAATGGGGTGAGGAAGTGGTTGCCTTTATCGCGCCGGTCGAGGGCCAAGAGGTTGACACCGGCGAGCTCGACAAGTTGTGCCTCGACAATATTGCCCGCTTCAAGCGTCCCAAGGACTACCGCATCGCGCCGGCCTTGCCGAAAAACAATTACGGCAAGATCGTCAAGCGCGAGCTGCGCAACTGGCTCGAAAGCGAAGGGGATGGTTGACCGCCCCGTCGTTGGCCGTCTGAAAGACAAAGTCGCCATCGTGACCGGCGCTGGTTCCATCGGCGACGGCTGGGGCAACGGCAAGGCGACAGCTGTGCTGTTCGCGCGCGAAGGCGCAAAAGTCGTGTGCGCCGATATTAATCCGGCGGCGGCGGAAGAAACCGCGGCGATCATCGCTGACGAAGGCGGCGAGGCCCTGGTAGTCGCCGTCGATGTGACCGACAGCGCACAGGTCAAGGCCATGGTCGATGGCGCGGTGGACGCCTTCGGCCGGGTCGATATCCTGCACAATAATGTGGGCATCGCCGAGGTCGGCGGCCCGGTTGAAGCCAGCGAGGAGAGCTGGGACCGGGTGCACGACGTCAACCTCAAGAGTGCGTTCCTGACCTGTAAACATGTTATCCCGCAGATGCAGGCCCAGGGCGAGGGGGCCATCGTCAACGTCTCGTCGATTTCCGGCGAGCGCTGGCTGGGCGTGCCCTATATCTCTTATTCGACCACCAAGGCGGCGCTGACCCACCTGACCCATGTGGTGGCGCGCCAATACGCGGGCGAGAATATTCGCTGTAACGCGGTGCTGCCCGGCCTGATGCAGACGCCGATGGTTGAGCATTCTTTGCTGGGGGCTTACGGCGATAAGGATGTCGATGAATTATGGGCCAAGCGCGAATCCCAGGTGCCGCTCAACCGGGTCGGCGACGCCTGGGACGTGACCTACGCTGCGCTCTATCTGGCGTCCGACGAGGCGCGCTACGTCACCGGCTCGACCCTGGTCGTCGATGGCGGCATCACCTTAGGTATCGGGTAACTTACCCTCTCCTTGGGGAGAGGGTGGTGAGCGGAGTGAGCCGGGTGAGGGGACATAATCGTTTCGTATTTGCCGTTGGAATTGTCTCCTCACCCCAACCCCTCTCCCGGGGGAGAGGGGCTAAACGCCATGCTCTTCCACCAAAAAGATTTGAATGAGCAGTAGAGATAGAATTGGGGAGAACCACCATGCCGTCACCCGTTGATCCTGGCCTGCAAGCGGTCTTCGATGAACTTAAAGCCGCCGGCGCGGCCTTGCCCGACCCCGCCGATGTTGGCGTCATCGAAGCGCGTGCCGCGCGCGAACGCTATTACGCCTATCTCAATCAGCCCGACGGCGAGATCGCCATGCATGCGGTCGAGGACGTGTCCGTGCCGGGGCCCCATGGGCCGGTCGGGCTGCGGCTCTATTTCCCGACCGACGAGCGCCCGGCGCCGGTGACCGTGTTCATTCATGGCGGCGGCTGGTGGACCGGCCATGTCGCGGCCTACGACCAGATCTGCCGGCGCTTGGCGATGGAGACCGGCTGCGCGGTGGCCAGCGTCGAGTACCGCCTGTGGCCGGAATACCGCTTCCCGGTGCCGGTCGATGAGACCATGGCGGCGGCGAACTGGGTTTTGGCGGAAGGGGCGGCGCACGGCCTCGACCCGACGCGCATTGCCTTCGCCGGGGATTCCGCCGGCGCGACGCTTGGGCTTTATGCCGGCGCTGAGCTCAAAAACACCGGCGCGGTGCGCGCCCTGGCCCTGGTCTACGGGGTCTACTGGGTCGATGTGGACACGCCCGCCTGGCGGGAGATCGGCGATGGCACTTATGGCCTGACCGTTGCGCAGATGCAGTGGATCTGGGACGGCTATATCGACGGCCAGGATGTGGACCTAAAAGACCCGCGCCTGGCGCCGCTCTATGCCGACCTATCTGGCCTGGCGCCGACCTGGGTGATGGTCGGCGATCTCGATCCGTTGATCGACGACAACCGCGCCCTGGTTGCGCGGTTGGAAGCGGCGGGGGTGCCCCATACGTTCAAGATCGAGGAAGGCGTCACCCATTTTGTGTGGATGTGGCAGCGCCTCTACGACCGCTCCCGCGCCTCGATCGCCGAGGGCGGCGCGTTTTTGAAGGTGCATCTGCGGGGTTACGCCACAGGTCAATGAATACGCAGAAACACAACTGCGCTAACGTGCCGCTGCAGGTGTCCTCATCCTGAGCTTGTCGAAGGACGAGGACACCGGGCTACATACTCAGTCTTGCGTCGCTTTCGCTATGGCAAAGATCAGCACAAGGATAGGCCACCGCGCCCCTCGTCCTTCGACAAGCTCAGGATGAGGGGCTTGGCGTTCCGACCCGCCTATTCCTTCGCCATCTTCGCGCGCAGATGCTCGACTGCGTCGAAATAGGGTTTGGGGTCGCGCATCTCGGTGATGTCGCCCCATTGATCGCCGAGTTGCTCTGGCGTGATGGGCACGCGCGGGTCGACGCGTAGGCCGGCGCTTTCGACCACATGGACCTTGGAATAATAACCCGCGGTGGCGGCGATGATGTTGCCGCTGTCGGTGCAGTCTTCGCTGACCAGATAGGTGACCATGGCGGTGACCGCGTCGGGGGTGACCAGCTCGGGGTCGTATTCGTTGAAGATACCCGACGGTTCGGCGATGCGCGTCGCCGCTAGGGGGGCCATGGTGTTGATCATGATGTTGTTGCGTGAGCTCTCGACCTTGAGCGTGTTCATCAGACCGATCACGCCCATCTTGGCGGCGCCGTAGTTGGACTGGCCGAAATTGCCGTAGATGCCGGCGCTCGACGTCACCATTAGAATGCGGCCGTAATCCTTCTCGCGCATAATAGGGAAGGCGGCGTGGGTGACATAGACGGTGCCCAGCATATGCACCTGCATAACGAATTCGTAATCGTCGAGTTCTATCTTGTGGAACGACTTGTCGCGCACGATGCCCGCATTGTTGATCAAAATATCGACGGTGCCGAAGGCGTCGACCGCGGTCTGCACGATATTGGCCGCGCTGTCCCGGTCGGCGACGCTGTCATAGTTGGGTACCGCTTCGCCGCCGGCCGCGACGATGTCGGCGACCACGGCCTCCGCCGGGCTCTGCGAGCCACCGCTGCCGTCGATCGCCCCGCCAATATCGTTGACGACCACCTTGGCGCCGCGCGCCGCGAGCGCCAATGCGTAGCTGCGGCCCAGCCCGTGGCCAGCGCCGGTGACGATGGCGACCCGATTATCGAAGCGTATTGTCATGATTTCCCCCTGCTGGGCCGCTTTTGGCGGCTCTGATTTGCTTGTGTCCTAATTTCGCCGGAGCTTTCCTGCTTCGGGCGTTTCAGTCAACCGCTTCGCGCGAATGGGAGATTAATCACTGAATTGCGCGTGGATTTTCTGCGTGTCACACGTTAGCTTGCCGCGCTTCGTTGGGCGTTTCGGCGCCGAGTACGACAATTGGGCGGCAGAACCCTAAGTTTGAGAACAGGCGGATAGGACGACATGGCTGAGTTGGACTGGGTACAATATTGGTTCATGTTTCCCATCGCGATGGGGGTTGCCACCACGGCGATGCTCAGCGGCATCGGTGGTGCGGCCCTGTTCATTCCGATCTTCGTGATCATCTTTCCAATCCTCGGTCCACAATACCCATTGGAATCGACCGCAGCCGCAATTGGCTCGGCGTTGCTGACAGAGGTATTCGGATTTTCTTCTGGTTTTATAGGCTATTACCGAAAAAAATTAATCGATTTTCGTAGCGCTGTGCCGTTTCTCATGGTGTCGGTTCCGATCGCTATTATCGGCGCCTTATTGCTGGCGGCTCTGGAATCGCAGGATGTATTCCTTAAGGCGGCTTATGCGCTTCTGATGCTCGTGCTTTGCCCGATCATTTTGCGCCATACGCCCCCGGAAAAAGTCGCCGAGCCGCAATCCGTTGGCGCCGCCGCGGTGACCGACGACCGGCCCATGATGAGTGTGACCGGTAGCGACGGTACAACCTACCAGTATCGCAAACCGCGGGTTGGGGCTGTCGGTGCCGTGGCAACGAGCATCGGTGGGTTCCTGACGGGTTTACTCGGAGTTGGTATTGGCGAAGTCATTATTTCCCAATTGGTCAAACGCAACCGGGTTCCAGTGGCCGTCGCCGCCGCGACTTCGGTGTTCACCGTAATTGTCACCATCGCCTCGGCGTCGTTTGCTCAGGTTACAGCCCTCATGGCTGGCGGCGGGGTGAACGCGATACCATGGAATCTGGTGGTCTATACGGTGCCGGCGGTGATCATCGGTGGCCAGATCGGTCCGCGTCTGCAGGGTAAGATTCCCCAGCGCACCATGGAAAAAATCATCGCCATCCTGTTTGGAATTATTGGCCTCGCAATTGGATTTATCGTTTTGCGTCAGCTTGGTATATTTTAGGCGTTAATCGGGCGTAGCGGGACCGCATCATGTCGTTAGGACTTTCAGAAAGCCGCAATCGCCGTCGCCGGCAGGGGCGGATGATGCTGTTGCTGTTGCGGTGGTTATTTGTGATCGCGGTGGCGATCGCCGCGGGTTATTATGCCTGGGATTTCGGGACTGAGTTGGCGCGCAAGGACGTTGCCGTGTTGGAGTCCCAACTGGCGCAGGCCAATTCCGCGAACGCGCAACTGCAGACCGATATTACTGGGTTGGAAACCGCGCTGCGCGAGGAACGGGGTTTGGTGGCCCAATGGCGCGAACGTTACGAAACCGAAGTACCGACGGCGGATGATGCGGCATTATTAAAGATCATTCAGTCCCGCGTGGGCAACGGTGTGTCCCGCAAGCGGTTGACCGAGGTCATTGGCCTGGCGCAGGAACGTGATATCTGCGAGCCCTTGCCGGAAACGCGGCGTTTTGTGGTGCAAAATCCGGTTTATTCCGGGGCCAACGACACGGTGTCGTTCGCCGATAGCGCCATCGTCGTCACCGCCATCGGTGATTCGGAAGTCAATACCGGCGGACGCCCTGAAGCCTGGTTCGATCCGGCCAAACCCGTCACCGTGTATTTCACTCGACCGGGGGGAGAAACCACATCGACGGTCGGGGTCCTGCCGCTGCACCATGCGGTGGTGGTTGGTGACCGCGAATACCGCTTCAGCATCATTGCTGGTAACCGGTCTTTCGCCGAAATTGCCGGCCGTAGCTGTGTCTACCCGTAGAAAGGCCGGTAGCGCGGAAATTCAATTTACCGTGTAGAATGCGCATTAGCGCTCTTCATCGCGTACCCTCGCGTGCCGAACAGACACCAGATAGGAATAGCCGATGCCTGCTTGCAAATGGGTGTTGCAAGGGGCGCTTAAACGCGGATTTGGTTAACCGTAACGGTCTTGAAAGAACGGCGGGAAACGATTAAATCGTGAAAAATTTCACGAATAAGGTGATCCGGTGGCATCCGGCGAGAATCGCTTAGGCGAGCAAGAAACGAAGACCCACAAGAGTTCTAGGGAGCGGATAAATCGTGGATAGATTGTTGGAAATCGAAGGCTTGACCAAAAGGTTCGGTCCGATCACCGCTGTCGACAATATTTCATTTTCGGTCGATCGCGGCGAAGTTCTGGGTTTTCTGGGACCGAACGGCGCTGGCAAGTCGACGACCATGAAGATGGCCACCGGCTATCTGTCGCCGACTTCGGGCGCTATCAAAGTTTGCGGCAACGACGTTCGTCAGCATCCGATAGAGATTAAGCGGCGTATCGGCTATCTGCCCGAAGGGGCGCCTCTATATGGCGAAATGACGCCCCACAGCCTGTTGAACTTTGTCAGCGATGTGCGCCAGCTCTCGCGCGAACAGCGGCGAAACGGAATAGACCATGCGGTCGAAAGCCTGCATCTGGAGCGCGTGCTGCACCAACCGATCGAGACCCTGTCGAAAGGCTATAAGCGACGGGTTGGTTTGGCGCAGGCGATTATTCACGACCCCGATGTTTTGGTGCTTGATGAGCCGACCGACGGCCTCGATCCCAACCAAAAGCACGAGGTGCGCGAACTGCTCGACCGCATGTCGAGCACCAAGGCGATCATTATCTCGACCCATATTCTGGAAGAAGTCGATGCGGTGTGCAGCCGCGCGATCATCATTTCACAAGGGCGCATCGTTGCCGACCAGATGCCGTCGCAGCTCGAAGAGCGATCGCGGTTCCACAATGCCGTCGGCATTCGAGTCACCCCGGACGGCGCCGAACGCTGCATGTCGATATTGCACGAAATTAGCGGCGTTCGTTCGGTTGAGCAGGTAATCCAGTCCAGCGGGTTGAGCGAACTGGTGGCGTTCCCGGTTGATGGGGGCGATATCATTGGGCCGGTGCGCGCCGCGCTCGATGATAATGGTCTGGCCGTTTCGGAAATGTTTGTTGAAAAAGGACGTCTGGAGGACGTGTTTCGCGACCTCACGATTGGCGGACCAGGGGACGACGTAGGGGGCGCAACAATGAAAGAGGAAGCAGATCATGCGTAATTCCTGGATCATCTGTCGGCGCGAACTATCAGCCTATTTCACATCGCCCGTCGCCTACGTGTTTATCGTCATCTTCTTGGCGTTGGCCGGCGGCTTAACTTTCTTTTTCGGAAATTGGCTCGAACGCGGCCAAGCTGATTTGCAGGTCTTCTTTATCTATCACCCCTATCTCTACCTGTTCCTAATACCGGCGGTGGGCATGCGGCTGTGGGCCGAGGAGCGCAAGTCCGGCACCATGGAATTTTTGATGACCCTGCCCATATCGACCGGCCAGGCGGTCATCGGAAAATTTGTTGCGGCGTGGATATTCGCCGGCATTGCCTTGGCGTTGACATTTCCGATTTGGATTACCGTTAATTTTCTGGGCAATCCCGACAATGGCGTGATCGTCACCGCCTATGTGGGAAGTTGGTTGATGGCCGGCGGTTTCCTGGCGCTGAGCGCAAGCGTGTCGGCCCTGACCAAGAACCAGGTGGTCGCCTTCGTGCTGTCGGCGGTTATCGGTTTCGTCTTCCTAATGAGCGGTGTCGAACTGGTGCAGTCGTTCTTCCGCGCCTGGGCGCCGCCGAAATTCGTCGACGCCGTCGCCGAGCTGAGCTTTCTCACCAACTTTGGTGATTTGTCGCAAGGCGTAATCGATGTGCGCGACATTCTGTTTTTCGCCTCGGTGATCGGTGTGGCGTTATTCATCAATACCGCGATTGTCGAAATCAAAAAGAGTTCGTAGAAGATGATCGATAAAATAAAAAATGCCGACCGTAGTGTGCTGGCCACGCTCAGCATCGGTCTGGCGATCGTTTTTTTCCTCGCCTTCAATGCGCTGATCAATACCGCGTTTACCGCCAGCCGCCTCGACCTCACCGAGGACGAGCTGTTCACCCTGTCGGACGGCACCAAGGACTTGCTCGCGGCAATCGATGAGCCGATCGATGTGCGTTTGTACTATTCGCGGCGGTTCAACGAAATCGGCCCCGACATTGCCCGCCACTCCACGCGGGTGTCGGAATTGTTGGGCGAATATGAGCGCCTGTCGGGCGGTAATGTGCGCTTCCAGGTATTCGATCCGGAGCCGTTTTCGCCGGAAGAAGATTTAGCCGTGAGCGACGGCCTGCAGGGCCTACCCTTCGACCAGTCGGGCGAATTGGTCTATTTCGGCGTGGCGGGAACCAACAGCACCGATGATGCGGATGCCATTGGCTATCTGGCGCCCGAGCGCAGCCCGTTTCTGGAATATGATCTGACCCGGCTGATTCATAATCTGGCGAACCCCGATAAGGCGCGGGTCGCAGTGCTCTCGGATTTACCGCTGCAAGGCACCCAGTTCGATAGTTTCCAGCCCTGGCTTATCGTCGAGGGGATGCAGCAGTTTTTCGACGTTCGCTTTATGGACCGCGAGGATAAGGAACTCCCCGAAGACACCGAGGTATTGCTGATCGCGGCGATTCATACGATCAACGATTCTCTGGCCTACAATATCGATCAGTTCGTGTTGAACGGTGGCCGCGTGTTGGCCTTCGTCGATCCGTTTGCCGAATCGATGGCGCTGGCGGGACCCGCGGCGGGGCAGCTACCGCCGCCGGGTGTGGGTATCGCGGCCATGCAGCCATTGATGGCGGCGTGGGGTGTGGAAATGCCGGCCGGCCAGTTTGTCGGCAATAGCGACGATGCGGTGCGGGTTGGCTTCCCCGATCCCGAGTCCGGTCAGCAGGTTGCCGTCGACTATGTCGCCTGGCTCACGCTGCAGGGCGAACGCTTCACCCAAGGCGATACCGTCAGCAGCCAGTTGCAGCGTATTGTTGTCAGCTCGACAGGTGCGATTTTGCCGATCGAGGGGGCGACGACCACGCTCGAACCCTTGATCTTTACTTCCAAGAACTCGAACTTGATGAGCGCCTTCGACATCGCGCAGCAGCCCAATCCGATCGCGTTGATCGAAAAGTTCGAGCCGGAAGATAAATCCTACGCGATCGCCGCCCGGGTCTCTGGCGATATCAAGAGCGCGTTCCCCGATGGGCCGCCCGCTGAGGTTCTTGAAGCGGCCGAGGATGCCGAGGCGCTAAAGGCTGCTCATTTGTCGGAAAGCAAGGTGCCGCTCAACGCGATTATTGTCGGCGACGCCGACTTCTTGGCCGACCGCAACTGGGCCCAAGTGCAGGACGTCGCCGGTCAGCGGTTAACGGTGCCGAGCGCCAACAACGCCGACTTCGCGATCAATGCGCTCGATAATTTGCGTGGCAGTCAGGCCCTCGTCGGGCTGCGCGGCCGGGGTTTCTCGGTCCGGCCATTCGAGGTTATCGCCGAGATGCGCCAGGATGCCGATGATAAGTTCCGTGCGCGTGAGCAGGAGTTACTCGCCAGCATCGGCACCATCGAGCAAAACATCGAAGAACTGCAGCGCGAAGAGCAGGCAACCGGTGTTCCGTTCACCGCCGCACAGCAGGATGAGATCGATAATTTCCGCGGCGAGATGCTGCAGAGCCGGCGCGATTTGCGCGAGGTTCAGCGGTCGCTGCGGAACAACGTAGAAACGTTGGAGAACCGGGTGCGGGTCATCAATATCTGGGCGGTTCCGGTGGTCATCGCGATTGTTGCACTGTTGCTGGCGTTGGTGCGCCGGATGCGCCGGGCGCGGTTCTATCGCGCAGCGCTGCACTAGAACGGGGAGAAGGATAGATATGAGCCCGCGCGTATTTTTTGGCTGGCTGATCGTCACCGTCATTACGGTGGTGCTGGCAACATTCGTTGTCCTGGATCGGCCGACAGCGAAGTTCGATCCAGTGGAACGCGAGCCGGTTTTCGCAGATCTGCGCGCCAATCCGGACGCCGCGGCAAAGGTCGAAGTCAGAAGCCGTTTCGGCTCTTTTTCGATGGTGCGCGCTGACGGGGCGTGGTCTACTCCTGATCGGTTCAACTATCAGGTCGATTCAAACGATGTACGGCGCTTGATCGTCAGCATTTCCGATATGCGCTACATCGAACGTAAAACGTCGCTGCCTGAGCGATTTGCGCGTCTCGAAGTCGACGATGTTGATGGCATCAACGCGGAATCGGCTTATGTGCGAATTTCCGATGATTCGGATAAGGTCCTCGCCGAGGCAATTGTCGGTCGTGCCAGCGCGCGCTTTATCGACGGCTCTGTGAGCGGGACGTATATCCGTGAGCCCGACACCACCAATGTGTGGTTGGTGAGCGGTATCGCAAATGTTCAGACGCGCTTGGTCCCGTGGCTGGAACGCTCGATCGTCTCGGTACCCGCCAACACGGTGGCACGGGTTGAGTTGAGCAGCGGCGAGGGGACGGTCGTTCTATCGCGCGAGACGCCCGACAGCGAAGATTTCGTGCTCGCCGATGCGCCCGAGGGCCGCACCGTCGACAAGCGCAATGTCACCTCGATTAGCCGCGCTCTGGCAAATGTTGACCTGGAAGACATCCAACCGGTGGGAGACCTGCCGTTACCCGGCGACGCCCAGACCGCCAAGGTGACCACCTTCGACGGCGTTACGGTCGCGGTGCGGCTTGCCAATATCGACAAAAAGAATTGGGCAACGTTCACTGCCTCTTATACCGGCGACCCGACCGATCAATCCGATGAGGCCAAGGCCGCGCGGGCGACGGTCGACGAAATCAACCAGCGGGTCAGTGAGTGGGTTTATTGGCTGCCCAGCGCGGCGTTCGAAAACCTCACCCGAAAGCTCGACGACGTGCTCGAGCCCAAGAAGGAAGAGGCGTCCTGACCGCGACTGCGCCCGATGGCCTGGGGAGGTAGCGATGGATCTGGGAATATCCGGTAAACGGGCGCTGATCTCCGGCGCGAGCCAGGGCATTGGCCGTGGTATCGCTGAAGCTCTGGCCGCGGAAGGCGTTCGGGTCATCCTGTGTAGCCGCAACGGCGATAAATGCGCTGCGGTGGCTCAGGAAATTTCTGAAAGATACGATGTCGAGGCCCACGGTATCGCTTGCGACCTCGCCGACCCCGCGGCGATCGACGCGGCGGCGGACTATGCCCAGCAAACCCTCGGTGGCGTCGATATCCTGGTCAACAATACCGGCGGTCCGCCGTTCGGTGCCATTAGTCAGGTGGAACCGGAGACTTGGCAGGCGCAATTCGAAGCCATGGTGTTGAGCGTATTTCGCCTCACCGGCCATCTACTGCCGGGCATGCGCGAAGGCCAGTGGGGGCGCGTGCTGATTGTCGCCTCGACCGGAGTTGTCGAGCCGATTCCCGAACTGGGAATGTCCAACACCCTGCGGGTGTCCTTGGCCAACTGGGCGAAAACCCTGAGTTTTGAAGTTGCCCCTGACAAAGTCACGGTCAATATGTTGATGCCGGGACGGATCGGCACCGAGCGCTTGGACCAACTCTATAAGGTCAATATGGAGCGCACCGATAAGACACTCGAAGAGGTCAAGGCCGACGTCGCCGCGGTGATTCCCATGGGCCGTGTCGGCCGGGTCGAGGAGTTCGCGGCTCTGGCGGCGTTTTTGGCGAGCCAAAACGCCGGCTATATCACGGGCACCGCGACCGCCATCGATGGCGGCCTCACCCGCCGCAGCCTTTAGACGATTAGGCGGTGGTGGCTGGCTGGCGGGCGGGTGTACCGCTGCGTTCCGGCAGTTGGCGGGCATCGTCTAGAATATAAATCCGCATGGGTTCCTGGCGGCCGCGCACTTCGGTGTCTTCGCTGGGCCAGGGCGGTTTTTCGATACCGCCCAGCTCGGCGACCCGTTGCGAGATGATCAACTGGGCGCCGTAATCCTTGGTTTTCGATTCTAGCCGGCTCGCGGTGTTCACCGTATCGCCGATAGCGGTGATCGAGGTGGCGCGGGCATAGCCCATTTCGCCGACAATCGCTGGGCCCACATGAATGCCGATACCGATGCGTAGCGGCGTCGGCAGGTCCGCCTTTAGCAGATCGTTTAATTCGTCGAGGCGTTCGGCCATAGTCCGCGCTGCTTGCAGGGCGGTCTTACAGCCCTGTTCAGCGCTCTGGTCGACGCCGAACAACGCCATGATGCCGTCGCCGATAAATTTGTCGACCCGTCCGCCGGCCCCTTCGATGGCTTCACCCATGGAGCGGAAATACCGGTTCAGGATGAACACCACATCGTAGGGCAGCTTTTGTTCCGACAAGGTCGTGAAGCCGCGAATATCGGCGAACAGGATCGCGATCTCCTGTTCCTGGCCTTGCGTGGAGGCGGTTTTGGCGAAGCCGTCGCGCGGGTTGGCGTTGGCCGGTAACAAGGGGGTTACCGATATATCCGCAGTCGGGCGCAATTGGCAGGCCAAGCGCACATCGGGCGCGGCTTTCACCCTGCGCAGAACCTTTTGCTCTTGTTCCGAGGGCTCGGGCAATAACTCTAGACCGCCATTGATCCGCACCCGGCAGGTCGAACAACGGCCCCGTCCGCCGCAGACGGAAGCGTGGGGAACATCGAATAAGACACTGGCTTCGAGAATCGTACTGCCGGGCGCCGTTTCGATAATGCGGCCGGCGGGATAGGTGATGCGCACGACCCCGCGTCGTCGTTCGGTATAGAGGCGGAACGCCCGGGCGATCAAGGTGCCGATCAGCAGGGCGGCGAGGAAGATGAAGATACGGTCTTCGAGCATGCCAAGCTCGGCGGCTTGCTCGGCCGTTGGCGAATTGGTGTCGATGGCAATGTCGAGGCGAAAGCCGGGATCGTTTGCGACCAAGGCGCCGACGGCGCGTCCGCCATTGACGAAGCCGAGCAAGCCTAAGACCGGGACCATCAGAGCCAGCCCGTAGAGCCAGGCAAGGGAACGTACAAACCAAGGTTTCAGCCGGAGCCAGTAATAGATGCCGATACAGGCATGGATCCAGATGATCACCGTCGCCGAGGTTTGCTTTATGCCGTGGGTCGGATCGTCGACCCATAGGGCCAGCAGAACATAGGCGTAAGTGTCGTCGGTGCCGTAAAGTTGGACCGCGGCGCGGGTACCGAGAATGTGACTGACCAGCAGGATTGGCGCGGCGAAGCCCAGGGTCAGTTGTAGGGCTTCGCCAATCGACATTTTGAGCCGCCGTCGCCGATAGACCGCATCCAGCGCCAATATCATATGAAGTAGCAGCGAGCCGACCAACAAAATCGAGCCGACCGGGTTGCGCCAGGCCAGTAGGAAATATTCGCGGCCGGCCTCCATCGCCTCAAGCGATATCAACCCCAGCGCGTGGTTGGCCAGATGGGTGATAACATAGGCAAATAGGATTAGGCCGGTGCCCAGCCGAAGACCGCGGATGGTGACCGAGAACCGCGGTTTACCGGGCTTTGCGGCAGGACGAGACGAAATATTTTCGGTTACCGCTGACACGATCTTGAACACAGCCCAATTGCCACTATATCGACGCGCAGAGTAGCATGCCGACGGCACGCCAGAAACTTAGGGTAACAAAGTATTCAACGAGTCTCGGAGCGTGGGGGCTCCGGCCTTAAAACCGGGAGACGATTTGATGCGTAGACACCTTACAATGGCCGCCGCGGGCATCTTGGCGATGGGCCTGCTTTCCGGCAATGCGTGGGCCGTGAGCGGCGACCCTGATCCGCTGAGCTCAACCCAGGTCAAAGCCGAACTCGCGAAGGCGCAAACGTCGATTAACGGCGAGAAGTACAAAGCCGCCATCTCGACATTGAACGATATCGTCCGGACGAACCCCCGCAACGCCGATGCCTATAACCTGCTCGGCTTCAGCTACCGCAAATCGAAGGATTTCAAACGGGCCGAACGCAACTACGCCAGGGCGCTGCGCATCGACCCCGAGCATAAGGGCGCGCTGGAATATATGGGCGAGCTGTTCTTGGAAACCGACCGGCGACCCAAGGCGGAAGAACTCCTCGCGCGGCTGGAAAAACTGTGCCCGAACGGCTGCGAAGAGCTGGAAGAATTACGCGGCGCGTTCGCCGGTAACCAGAGCAGCTCGACCGCCCGCCCGCGCACTTGGTAGCGCTCGTCGATTCGCACATTTCAAGACGGCGAACCATGAGGTGTGTGTTCTGTCCCTTCATCCTTCGACAAACTCAGGATGAGGTTTGTATTTGTTATACCGAAAATCCCCTCATCCTGAGCTTGTCGAAGGATGCGGTTCGGGATAGAGCACCCCATGCTTCGACAGGCGAGCCATGAGGTTTGTGTTCTAATTGGCGGAAAATCTCCTCATCTTGAGGAGGGCCGAAGGTCCGTCTCGAAGGGTGAGGGCGGTACTCCGCTGTACTCGCTCAAATACCCCTCAAATTCCGCTCAAATTCGCGGCGATCGGCGTTGCACGTGACCTTCTCGCCGCGCAAACTTGGGCCATGATCCAGGCACTCCATACGGCGATCGCCGGTCTACGCGTCAGCGCGCAACGCCTCGGCGTGGCGGCGGAGAACATCGCCAATGTGCAGACCAGCGGTAACCTGTCGCCCTATGACGGCTATGTGCCGCAACGCCTGGAGCAGACGACGACCGCCGTCGGGACACCGACCGCGACCGCCCAGCCGATCTCGCAAGCCTCGTTCCCGGTCTACAGCCCGGCGGATTCGCGCGCCGATGCGGCCGGGCTGGTGGGCTATCCCAATGTCGATCTGGCCGCCAACATCGTCGATATGACGATCGCCCAGCGCAGCTATGAGGCCAATCTGGTCACCCTGCGCACCGCCAGCGATATGATGAACGTCCTGCTCGACCGCACGGCCTAGAGCTGGCGGACTGCCGAATAAAAGCTCTGAAATGCCGAGCCGGCCCTTCGAGACGGCGCTGCGCGCCTCCTCAGGGTGAGGTAAAATGTTGAAATGATTGACCTCATGCTGAGGAGCGAAGCGTCTCGAAGCACGAGGGCAATCAGTCGCTCGGCCTTGTCAGCAGACCGCTAAGCGTCGTCCTGTTTCGGCCGCACCATGTCGGCCAGCGCCTCGGGCGAATCCACATCGATCAGCACGCCGCTGTCGGGCATCTCGACTTCGTAGACCGAGTCTGCGTGAGCGCCGATCAGATGCTTGGCGCCGACATCACCGTCGACTTGCGCCATTTCGGCGAAAAACCGCCGCGCCCACAACACCGGATTGCCGCGCTTGCCCTGCCAGGTCGGCACGCAGATGGCGCGGCCGGTGTCGGCGGAAAATGCCGCGATCAACCGCGCCACATGGGCCGGCTGCAGGCGCGGCATATCGCCGAGCGCCACCACCGCCCCATCGCACACGTCGGGCACCGCGGCGATGCCGGTGCGCAATGAGGTGCTAAGGCCTTGTTCATAGGCCTCGTTGTGGACGAAGATCACATCGGCGTCGTCGAGGATTTCACGCACCCTCTCGGCCTCGTGGCCGGTGACGACGACGATCGGCGAGGCGCCGGCGGCCTTCAGATTATCGACCGCGTGGCGGATCATTGGCTTGCCGTCGACTTTCACCAGCAGCTTGTTGACCACGCCCATGCGCCGCGACTGGCCGCCGCCCAAGACCACGCCGGCGATGCGCGGCGTGGCCGCATCCGTCGCTTTTGGCTCGGCGCGCGGCGCGGCCTCGGCGCGGGGTAGGGGCCGGGTCGAGATTTCTTTCAGCAACCCGCCGGTGCCCATGGCGCGGATATGGGCGGCATCGACGGGTAGTTTGGCCAATAGCCGCTCGAGCACCAGATCGTTGCCGCCGATCTTCGGCGAGCGGGCCGAGCCTGGCAGCGCCAACACTGGAATATTGCCCAGCGCGGCGATGACCAGCAGATTGCCCGGATCGACCGGCATGCCGAAATGATCGATCCGCCCGCCGCCTTGGGTGATACCATCGGGGATGACGTCGCGCCGGTCGGTGGTCGCCGAGGCGCCGACGATGAGCACCAGTTCCGCGCCGCCGGCGGCGATATCGCCCAGCGCCGCGGCGACGGCGGCCGCCTCGTGTTCGCATTGCCGGTCGTCGCTGATCGTGCTGCCCAGGTCGGCCAGGCGGGCGGCGATGACCGACGATGTTTTCTCCAGCACCTTGGCCTGTACCCCCGGCAGGGTGGTTTGCAGCAGCGCCACCCGATGGGGCTGGAAGGCGCGCACGTTAACCAGCGCGCCGCCGTTGCCCGCCTGCTTTTCGGCGGCCTCTAAATCCGCCTCGGCGACGGCGAAGGGGATGATCTTGATGGTGGCGGCGATCTGGTTGGCGGCGACCCGCTCGCACGGGCGCACCGTCGCCACGGTGATGCCCTCGTCGATGGCGTTGACCGCGTCGATGCGCGCCGGCTCGAAATCGACCAGCCCGTCGGCCTCGGCGAACAGATTGACCCGGCCCGTATTGGCGATGCTGGTGCGGATGTTCTCGCCGGCGGCGACCGCGCCCAGGCGGCCGGCGGCCTCGTTTTCGGTGACGTCGCCCGCTTCCAACTGGGCCACGGTGACAGCGTCGACCCCGGCGGCGGCGATCGCGGCCACGTCTTCGGCTGACAGCACGCGGCCCTTGCGGTAGCGCTTACCGCCGAGGGTCTGGCTGTGGGCGAGGGTGGCGCCGGTGGCGCTGGCGACGGGGACGGGACCGAATTTCATGGGCGTGGCGGGGCTCGACAGGGTTCGATTACAGGACCGAATAAGGGTATCATGGCAGCCCGCCGGAAGGGTGGGCAAAAAACGATGATTTAGCAGGTGAAACGAATGCATTGGATGATCAAATGCCGGTCGAAGCCGAACACGGACGATCTGCGCAACGCGACCATTGACGACCATAAGAAGCACTTGGATAAATTTCGCGAGAATACCTGGTTCTCCGGGCCGCTATTCACCGATGACGGCGCCTCGGCGATCGGCAGCCTGCGCTTCATCGAGTTCCCCGACCGCGCCTCTGCCGTGACCTATATCGATACCGACCCCTATTCGACGGCAGGTATCTTCGCGGCCGTCAACATCCAGCGCTGGCAACCGTCGCTGGAGCACCGCCAGCTGACCTATGCGCGCAAGGAGGGGGCCCAGCAGTTCATCGTCCATTGCGACGATGTGGCCGACAGCGAAGCCCTGCGCGACCCGCTGCGCGACGCCCACCGCGCCTATCTCAACCAGCACGGCGACAAGGTCGTCGCCCGGGGACCGCTCAAGACCGACGATGGCGAGAAGGTGGTGGGCAGCGCCATCCTACTCGACGTCGCCAACCGCGCCGAAGCCGAAGCCCTGCTGGCCGACGAGCCGTTCACCAAGGGCGGCGTCTACGGCAATGTGACGGTGGAGCGCTGGCTGTTTGGGCACGTTTAGGGGGCTTTCTTAGCCCGGTTGCCAATCAGTCCTGAAATCGAGTTCACGGGTAAACTCGAAGGTATTCAGGGAGTTGATGCCAAAACTGTTGCAGACATCTGGCACATGCCGATTATGGCGCTGACGATGCGGTCGCGAGCGCTCGGTGGTGACGATGCATCGGTCAACCGGGTCAACTAGGCCGTAGGCAATAAGAAACGGATCTCGTCCAAGCTCTTCCACCTGATCCTCAGTCAGGTCGGCGGCATAACCTTCATCTACAACCCTCGCGACTAACTCAGGATCGACTTCTTCGGCGAACAGGAGGTTTTCTCGGAACTCTTCACTTCGTGACCATGTTGCAAGTGCGTCATTACCCTCTCGTATCTCTTCATAGACATCCAATGGAACCGCAACGTTTCCCTGTTCTCCATGATGATGCAACCAGCCCCAGAACTCCGGAACACGATCGATGGAGTAGTAATCGCGGTTTGCATCGATCAGTACGTTTGCATCGAGGAGGTAGAGCACTTGACGCAGGGCCTCACGCGCCAGATGCATTGTTGGCGACTTGTCGCCTGATCATGGGCTCGACATTCTTTGGCTTCACACCGAGAACTTTCCCTGCTTTGGAAGTTGTCAATGCGCCATTCGCTGTCATACGTCGTACAAGGTTAATAAGCGATGCCCCTACGCGATGCCTGCGAACGACGTAATAGTTTGGGCCTCCGTCTGTATCTCGCGATCGCTCACGCGCCGCCGCGCGGTTTTCAAACCACTGTCGACTGAAAAACTGGGAGAGACGTTGCCAATCTTCAAAGTCGATAAATTCGTTTCGAAAGAGTTTGTAGGCAACCATGGCTCTACTGATATTTCGGTTTCCTGCGAACCCCCCGATCGCTTCAACGGCTTCGGCAAAGCTTCGCCGATTTACTTCAGCGAGGCCTTCAAGTTCAGCAACTGGCAGAAGAAGCTCGCCTGCGACGTCGTTACAGAATTTCTCGATGTTTTTCTCAGCAATTGCGCCGCTAACCCCGGTTTGTCCCAGCCAGATATGTGTCAGTTCGTGAAGAAGTGTAAAAGACCAAGCAGTTTTCGCATCTTGATCATTGATAACGACGAAGGGAGCGACGTCATCAGCTACTGCAAACCCTCTGAAAGTCTCCACATCTATAGCCGTGTGGTGGCTTCCCAAGTTGCCAGCTAGGATCACGAATATGCCCGCATCTTCAGCCTTTGCTCGGAGGTAGGAAAATGCCTCTTCGATAGAGCCGTATCTACGGTATGTGTTCAAATCGAGGTCCAATACCCGGCGGACCTCCTCAGCGACTTGGATGTACCCATCTGCAACTTCCATGGAACCAACAAATGGGAGAGCGTCCGCTTCATCCTCTTCTTCCATGACAGCGCGGACCATGCTCTGTCGCGCACGAAAGTCTCGAAGTAAGGCACCGAGGATCGCGTCGGTTTCTGCTCCATAATCTGCAGGCAACGTCCGAAAATCTTCTCCCCGGTCCCCATCACTCGGTGGATGAGACATATAGAATGTTACGAGCGGTCGACGATAAGATTTCGCCATTTTCACGATCATCGGCCGTGTTGGCTCCGTCTCGCCGCTTTCCAGTTTGGCGAGTCGTTCTGTGGGCTCAACACCTCGAGCTTCGCGAATGCCGAGCTTTACGACTGCTTCTTCAGGCGTAAATCCTGCAGTTTCGCGAGCCCATATCATTATATTTGGGTTTAGCCGTGGCATCGAAACAACTTCGCTCTAATCGTGACTCTCAGAAATAGTATCAAATCAACACGGGGGTGTCTTCTGGCCAGGCCCTCACGCTTCTGATCAGCGGCACAAGCGGTCATTTCTCCCAATCCAGGCTTGGAGACCACCTCACCCCTGCTGGTGCAGCACTTCCGTGACCTGCGCCATGATCGAGATGGCGATTTCAGCCGGGCTTTTGCCGCCGATATAGAGGCCGATGGGGGCGTGGATGCGGGCGATTTCGGTCTCGCTGTAGCCGGCTTGCGTGAGCCGTTCCACGCGCCCGCCATGGGTCTTCTTGCTGCCCAGCGATCCGATATAGAAGGCCTCAGAGCGCAGCGCTACGTGGAGCGCCGGGTCGTCGAGTTTGGGATCGTGGGTCAGGGTGACGACCGCCGTTCTTGTGTCGATATTGAGCGCCTTGAGCGCGTCGTCGGGCCAGTCCTCGCTGAGCTCCACCTCGGGAAAGCGGTCGCGGGTGGCGAACGCGCCGCGCGGATCGACGATGGTGAGCGCATAGCCCGCCGTCTTGGAGATTTCGACCAGCGGCTGGGCGATATGCACCGCGCCGACGATGATCATGCGTTTCGGCGGGTTGGATACCTGGATGAACAGGGTGCCGGCGTCGCTGTCGATGCGCACGCTTTTATCGTCGGCGATGGCCCGCCGCGCTGAAGCGATCGCCGCCTCGTCGAGCGCCAGGTCGCCGACCTCGCCGCCGCTGGTGTCGCCATCACTGTCGTTGGGGCGGTAGACCAGCGCCTGGGCGCCGCTCTCCAAATGGGTGACGGTGGCCACCGGCCGCTTGGCGGCGCGGGCGGCTAACAGGGCGTCGAGGATCGCTTGTTTCATTGTTTCCTACGCCAGCTGCTGCCAGTGTCCTCATCCTGACCCCTCATCCTGAGCTTGTCGAAGGACGAGGGGCGGGGCGTTGCCGCCGCATGCTTCGACAAGCTCAGCATGAGGTTATTGTTTGGTTGAGTTTTTCGACCGTCACCCTTCGAGACGCACTTTCTCCTCATGCTGAGGAGCGAGCGAATGCGAGCGTCTCGAAGTACGAGGAGAAAGTGCTCATCAGGATGAGGCTGAGTGTGGATTGAGACGAAATTCATCATCGTCAATCGAGGCGTTCGACATAGACTTCGATCCGGCCGCCGCAGGCCAGGCCGACTTCCCAGGCCATTTCGTCGGCGACGCCGAATTCGAGCAGGCGCGGTTTGCCGTCGGCCATCACTTCCTTGGCGTCGTGGATCACCGCGCCTTCGATACAGCCGCCAGAGACCGAGCCGATCATGTTGCTGTCGCCGTCGACGGCCAACTGGCTGCCCACCGGCCGTGGCGACGAGCCCCAAGTGCTGACCACGGTGGCGATGGCGACGTCGCGGCCTTCGCCGCGCCATTGGGCGGCGCGTTCCAGCACATCGTCATGGTCGAAGGGGGTTTGAGTTTCGGTGGTGTCGGTCATGCGGCGGCCTCCAGCATACGGCGGATCATGGTGTCGTCGGTCGACGGACGGGTCAGGGCCTCGGCCAACTGGCTCAGGCTCTGCAAATTATGCACCGAGCGGAAATCGTCCACATGGGGCAGCAGGGCGCGGGCGCCCAGGGATTTCGGCTCGTAGCGGTCATAACGTAAGAGCGGGTTCAGCCAGATCAAGCGCCGGCACGATTTATGAAGCCGCACGATCTCGTCCTCCAGACCCTCCGCGGCGTCCCGGTCGAGGCCGTCGGTGATCAGCAGGACCACCGCGCCTTGCGACAGCGCGCGGCGCGACCATTTGAGGTTAAAATCGTGCAGGCTATGGCCGATGCGCGTGCCGCCCGACCAATCGTCGACCGCGTCGGCCACCCGGTCCAGCGCATCGTCGACATCCTTGTAGCGCAGATAGCGGGTGACGTTGGTCAGCCGCGTGCCGAACAGGAACGTATGAACCCGGTCGCGGTCGTTGGTGATCGCGTGCATGAAGTGCAGGATCATGCGCGAATAGCGGCTCATGGAGCCGGAAATATCGCACAGCACGACCAGCGGTGGATGACGCCGGCGGCGCTTGCGGTATTGCAGCGGGATCGAGCCGCCGCCCGAGCGCAGCGCGGAACGCAGCGTGGCGCGCATATCGATGCGCGCGCCGGCCGCGTCGCGGCGGAAGCGCCGTGTCGGCACCTCCATGATCGGTAAGCGCATGCGGGCGATGGCGCGCTTGGCCTGGTCGAGTTCTTCGCCCGACATTTTCTCGAAGTCCATATCCTGCAGGACTTCGCGCGCCGACCAGGTCATCACCGCGTCGACCGTCACCTCGGGGTCTTCTTCCTCGCCGCCGCCGTCGTCGCCCTCGTCGGGCTGGTCGCCCTTGAGCGCTTCGGCCAGCCGCCGGTTGATCTCTTCGGCCTCTTCCGGCGGCTTGTCCGGGTCGATCAGGGTCGGCAGGATCAGCGCGCTCATGCGCTCGAGCAGTTGCGGGTTGCGCCAGAAAATGTGGAACGCCTGGTCGAAGATTTCGCGCTGGTCGCGCCGATTGACGAACACCGCGTGCAGGGTCCAGTAGAAATCCTCGCGATTACCCAGACCAACCGTCTCGACGGCGCGAAACCCGTCGAGCACCTTGCCGGGGCCGACCGGCAGGCCGGCGGCGCGCAACACTCGGGCGAAATGCATGATATTGGCGGCGATTTTGCCGCCGTCGCGGCCGCCGCCATCGACGTTCGGTAGGGCCGCTTGCGCGGCCATCTCCAGGCGGCCTTCGTCGGGTATGGCTTTCTGCGGCATGGATCAGCCGGCCGCGAGCTGCGCCGCCGCGACCTCATTCTTGATTTGGTCGAGGATGAGGGCCGCTTCGCTGCCGCGGATCTGCGCGATGTCGTCCTGATACTTCAACAGAACGCCCAGCGTATCGTCGATGGCTTCCGGGGTCAGCTCGATGACGTCGAGCTGGTTGAGCGCCGAGGCCCAATCGATGGTCTCGGCGATGCCCGGTAGCTTGAATAGATCCATCTCGCGCAGCCGTTGGACGAACTGCACCACCTGGCGGCTCAGCTTCACATCGACCTGGGGCGCCTTGAGCTTGAGGATTTCCATTTCCCGGTCGGCGTCGGGATAGTCGACCCAGTAATAAAAGCAGCGCCGTTTCAGCGCGTCGTGGATTTCGCGGGTGCGGTTCGAGGTGATCACCACGATCGGCGGCTCCTGGGCCGCCACGGTGCCGATTTCCGGGATGGTGATTTGAAAATCCGACAACACTTCCAGCAGATAGGCCTCGAACGGCTCGTCGGTACGGTCGAGCTCATCGATCAATAACACCGGCGGGCCGTCCAGAGACGGTTCGAGCGCCTGTAGAAGCGGCCGTTTGACCAGGAACCGGTCGGAGAAAATGTCGGTGCCCAACTGGTCGCGATCCTCGATCCCCTCGGCCTCGGCCATGCGGATTTCGATCATCTGCGCCGCGTAGTTCCATTCATAGACCGCCGAGGCCACATCGAGGCCTTCGTAACATTGCAGGCGCACGAGCTTGCGGCCCAGCGTGTCGGCCAGCACCTTGGCGATCTCGGTCTTGCCGACCCCGGCTTCGCCTTCCAAGAACAGCGGCCGGTTGAGCTGGAGGGCCAAGTGGACCGCCGTGCCCAGACTGCGGTCGGCGATATAGCTGCCCCTGGTCAGCAGTTCGACGGTGGACTCGACGTTATCGGGAATATTGGTCAACGTTCGCTCACGATGTTGGAGGTCGGCAAAACCGCGCCGGTGGGGCAATCGGTGCGCGCACCACGCTTATGAGTAATGCTTGATGCGCCAAATATCGGCGTTGATATAGCTCACTGGCCGGATTAGGCCAAGCGGCCACAAAAAATCGGCCGAAACCCGTATGGGGCCTCGGCCGATCTTAAATCTAGTAATGTGGCGGTCAACCGGCGGCAGCGGCTGCTCGGCTGGCCATGATCGAAATCAGATGGGCGCGGTATTCCGCCGAGGCGTGAATATCGGCGTTGAGGTTGTCGGCCGACACTTTGACTTCCTTGGCCGCCGCGGCGTCCAAGCCACTGCCCAGGGCAGCTTCGATATCGGCGGCGCGGAACACGCCGGACTGGCTGGCGCCGGTGACCGCGGCGCGGGTCTCGCCGCCGGTCTGCGCGACCATGACGCCGACGATGGCGTAGCGCGAGGCCGGGTTGGGAAACTTCGCGTAGGCCGCCTTGTCGGGGATCGGGAAGCTGACGGCGGTGACCAACTCACCTTCCTCAAGCGCCGTCTCGAATAGATCGGTGAAGAAATCTTCGGCCGGGAGTTCGCGCTTGTTGGTGATGATCGTGGCGTTGAGGCCAACACAGCCGGCCGGATAGTCGGCCGCCGGGTCGTTATTGGCGATCGAACCGCCGATAGTGCCGCGGTTGCGCACTTGCGGGTCGCCAATATGGCCGGCCAACGCCGCCAGGGCGGGGATCTTCGAGGTCACTACCTCGGACTCCGCGACCGTTGCGTGAGTGGTCATGGCGCCAATGGTGATCGCGCCGCCATCGTCGGAGATACCGGCCAAGTCGCCGACATCGGCCAGATCGATCAGGTCGCTGGGCTGGGCCAGGCGCTGCTTCAGGGTGGGGATCAGCGTCATGCCGCCGGCAAGATAGCTGCCGTCGTCGGCGGACGATTGCGCGGCGACCGCATCGTCGCGAGAACTCGCTTTTTTATAATTAAAATTGTACATCGTATTCCTCCCTGCCGGCCGGCTGGTCGCCAACCTTTACTATTTACTATGCGTTCTGAATTGCCTGCCATACCTTCGACGGCGTGGCGGGCATGGATATATCGTCGACGCCCAAGGGCGCCAAAGCATCTAGAATTGCGTTGATCACCGCCGGCGGCGAGCCGATTGCGCCGACTTCGCCGACCCCTTTGACTTCCAGGGGATTGGAGGCGCCCATCACCGATTGGGTGCCGACATTAAGATTGGGCAGATCGTCGGCCCGCGGCATGGTGTAATCCATATAGGAGCCGGTCAGCAATTGTCCGGCGTCGTCGTAGACGCAGCCTTCGAGCAGCGCTTGGCCGATACCCTGGGCGACACCGCCATGGACCTGGCCTTCGACGATCATCGGATTGACCACCCGGCCGACATCGTCGACCGCCGTGAAGTTGGCGATATCGATGACGCCGGTGTCGGGATCGACCTCGACTTCGCAAATATGGCACCCGGCCGGGAAACTGAAATTGAGCGGGTCGTAGAAGGCGTTCTCGTCGAGACCAGGCTCTATTTCCTCAATCGGATAATTGTGCGGCACATAGGCCGCCAGCGAGACCTCGCCAAAGGCCATTTCCCGGTCGGTGCCGGAGACCCGAAATACGCCGTCAGTGAACTCGATATCCGCTTCCGAGGCTTCGAGAATATGGGCCGCGATCTTCTTGGCCTTATCGATCACCTTGTTGCAGGCCTTGAGGATCGCCGGGCCGCCGACCGCCAGCGAGCGCGAGCCGTAGGTCCCCATGCCGAACTGTACTTCGCCGGTGTCGCCGTGGCTGACCTCGACCTGATCGGCCGGAATGCCGAAGCTCTCCGAGACCAGTTGGGCGAAAGTCGTCTCATGGCCCTGACCGTGGCTGTGGGTGCCGGTATAGACCGTGACCGAGCCGGTGGGATGGACGCGCACCTGGGCGGACTCGTATAGCCCGGCGCGGGCGCCGAGCGCGCCGGCCACCGCTGACGGGGCGATGCCGCAGGCCTCGATATAGGTCGAGATGCCGATGCCGCGCTGTTTGCCGTTGCTTTCCGATTCCGCCCGCCGCTGGGCGAAGCCTTCGTAATCGGCCGCCTGCAACGCGGTGTTAAATGCGGTCGGATAGTCGCCCACATCGTATTGCAGGGCGACCGGTGTCTGATAGGGGAACTGGTCGGCCTGGATCATGTTCTTGCGGCGGATTTCTACCGGATCGATGCCGGTCTCCCGCGCCGCTTTATTCACCAACCGCTCCAGCAAATAGGTGCATTCGGGACGGCCCGCGCCGCGATAGGCGTCGACCGGCACAGTGTTGGTGAACACCGTCTTCACTTCGCAGTAAATCGCCGGGGTGGTGTACACGCCGGCCATCAGGGTGGCGTAGAGATAGGTCGGGACGCTCGATCCAAAGGTCGACAGGTAGGCGCCGATATTGGCCTTGGTGGCGACGCGCAGGCCGGTGAAATTGCCGTCCGCGTCCATCGCCAGCTCGGCATGGGTTTCATGATCTCGGCCATGGGCGTCGGTCATGAAAGATTCCGAACGCTCGGCGACCCATTTGATCGGTTGCGTGACCTTGGCCGATGCCCAGGTGAGGATGGCTTCTTCGGCGTAGTGGGAAATCTTCGAGCCGAACCCGCCGCCGACATCGTGCGAGACGATGCGCAGTTTATGCTCGGGTATTTGCAACACGAACGCGCCCATGAGCAGTCGGATGACGTGGGGATTCTGCGTCGTCGTATGCAGCGTGTAGTGACCGGTGGATGAATCGTGGTGGGCGATCGCCGCGCGCGGCTCCATCGCGTTCGGGATCAGCCGGTTATTGACCACATCGATCGAAATAACGTGCGCAGCGCCGGAGAACGCCGTTTCGGTGGCGTCCTTGTCGCCGATTTCCCAATCGAAGCACATGTTATCGGGAACATCGTCATGTACGGCTGAGGCGCCAGCCAGCGCCGCATTCATATCGATGGCGGCCGGCAAGACGTCATAGTCAACGGCGATCAGCTCGGCGGCATCGCGCGCCTGCGCCTTGGTCTCGGCAATGACGACGGCCACCTGGTCGCCCACATGACGGACCTTGTCGACGGCAAGCGGCGGATGCGCCGGCTCGTTCATCGGCGAGCCGTCCTTATTGTGGATTTGCCAGCCACAAGGAAGACCCCCAACTTCGTCGGCCGCCATATCGGCACCGGTAAAGATGGCAATAACCCCAGGGGCACTCGCCGCCGCCGCGGTATCGACATTGTTTAGCCGGGCATGGGCGTGCGGTGAACGCAACATCCATGCATAGGCTTGCCCATGCTGGTCGATATCGTCGGTATAGTTGCCGCGGCCGGTTAGGAACCGCTTGTCCTCAACGCGCCGAACAGACGCGCCAATGCCGGTGTCGGTCATTGTCTTACCCCTGCATCGCTTTCGCGCCGGCCAGGATGGACTTAACAATGTTGTGGTAGCCGGTGCAGCGGCAGAGGTTGCCCTCGAGCCATTCGCGGACTTCCTGCTCGCTTGGATCAGCGTTCGTACGCACTAAATCGACCGCGCTCATGACCATGCCGGGCGTGCAAAAACCGCACTGCAGGCCGTGGTTCTCGCGAAACGCTTCCTGCATCGGGTGCAAGGTATCGCCGTCCGCCAGACCTTCGATGGTCGAAACATCGGAACCTTCGGCTTGCATGGCCAGCATGGTGCACGATTTTGCCGACTCACCATCGACGTGGACGACACAGGCGCCGCACTGGCTGGTGTCGCATCCCACATGGGTGCCGGTAAGACCAAGATGTTCGCGCAGATATTGAACGAGCAAGGTCCGTGGTTCGACTTCCGCCGATACAGACTTTCCGTTCACCGTCATGGACACGGTGGGCATAGCTCTCCTCCCTTAAAATCGGGTTGCCCCGCAACAATTACGATGCGCCGACGATTCACTTGCCGCCGGTGCGTTTGATTACGTTGACGAAAGTTTCTTCCCCGCGGGCGCTGGCGTCAAGGCACCAATGCTGTTTCGCGGCTAAAAATTCGTCGCGCCGTTGTGTTGCTACCCCCCAATCAGGGCCAACACAACTACCGCGGCAACAATTAGTCCAACAATCCAGGTGCCGGTGTCGATCTTGGGGCCCGTGGCGAGGCCGGTTGTCGGGGTGGCCGCAGGGGCGGCTTCCGCGGCGGGCGCCGCCTCGGCTTCGGCGGCCGGGCCTTCAGAGACGATTTCGGCAAAATTGCTAAAAAAATCGTTAGCCATTTTTTTCGCCGTGCCGTCGATCAGGCGCGCGCCAAGTTGGGCCAGCTTGCCGCCAACGGTGGCGTCTACGTCATATTTCAACACCGTCGCACCGCCGTCGGCTTCCAGCTGCACGTTGGCGCCGCCCTTGGCGAAGCCGGCGGCGCCGCCCTTGCCCTCGCCACTGATGCGGTAGCTGTTGGGCGGGTCGAGATCGGACAAGGTGACTTCGCCGGTGAAACTCGCTTTCACCGGGCCGACCTTGGCGACAACTTTTGCCGTCATTTCGGTGTCCGAAAGGCGGTCGATCTCTTCGCAACCGGGAATCGCTTGCTTGAGAATTTCGGGATCGTTGAGGGCATCCCACACTTTTTCGCGTGATGCTTCGATGCGGTATTCGCCGCTCATTTCCATGGCGGTTCGCCTTTCAAAACTGGGGTTAATCGTCGAACCGCGAACATAGGCGCGCGAACGGGAAGGGGCAAGACCGCGACCTTTGGTCGCCGCCTATCTTGCACGCCAAACGAATGCGAGTAGTATGCGCAGCTGCAGCCGGTGGCCAGTTGTTTGAATAATAATAACCGTCAGTTGCAAAAAGGGGAGGAGGGCAGCGCGCCGGGTGCAAGCACGACGCGACACCGGGTCCCTCTGATTGGGAATTCGGGGGTGAGGTTAGCCCGGTGCTCTATTTCGCAAGTGCGGTTATTATTACCTACGGCTTTTGGCTGGTGCTTTCTGGCCACTACACGTCGACGTTGATGATCATCGGCGCCGTGTCATCGGTTGCCGTGGTCGCGTTGGCGAGTCGCATGGCGGTAATCGATCGCGAAGGTCACCCGATCTATCTGCTGGGCCGCGCCACCTGGTATTGGCCGTGGCTGATCTGGCAAATTATCAAGTCCGGCATCGATGTTTCGCGTATTATTTTGTCGCCGTCGCTGCCGATCAGTCCGACCCTTATCAACGTAAAAGCCAGCCAGAAAACAGTGGTGGGCGTTGTCACCTATGCCAACTCGATTACGCTGACGCCGGGTACGGTCTCGGTCGAGGTCGAGGATAACGAGATCACCGTCCATGCAATCACGCGCGCCGGCGCAACCGACCTGGCAGCCGGCGATATGGACCGCATGGTCACAAAGTTCGAGGGCGGGGCGCCTTCATGACAATGTTCGCCGTCGCCATGATCGCGGTTCTGGTCAGCCTGGCGCTGGCGATGGTGCGGGCGATCGCCGGCCCGACCTTGTTCGACCGGGTGCTGGCGGTCAATTCGACCGGCACCCTGGCGGTGCTGGCGCTAGCCGTGATCGGCTTCGTCACCGGACGGCCTGAATTCCTCGATATCGCTATCCTTTATACGCTGCTCAATCTGGTCGGCACCATCGCCGTGCTGCGCTATTTCCATCCGAGCGAGAACTGACGCGATGGCGATCCTTGTCGACATTCTGAGCTGGTTCTTTCTCGTCGCGGGGGGGGCGTTCTGCATCATCGGCATGGTCGGCGTCCTGCGTATGCCGGGAATGTTCGCGCGCCTGCACGCTGCCTCGGTCACCGACACGCTGGGTGCGGGCTTCATTATCATTGGCCTGATCCTGCAAGCCGGCTTCACCCTGGTCAGCGCCAAGCTGATCATCATCATGGGGCTGATTTTGTTGACGAGCCCGGTGGCGACCCACGCGTTGGCGCAGGCGGCGCTGCACGCCGGCAACCGGCCCAAGGTCGCCCATGACGAGACCGGCGGCCATATCGCGGGGGAGGACGAACCATCGAACTCCTGATCAACACTGTTCTGCTCCTGCTGATGGTCGCCGCCGTGTTCGGCGTGATCCGCGCCCACAATCTGTTCGTGGTGGTCATGATGGGGGGCATCTACAGTTTCTTGATGGCGACGGTCATGGTGGCGCTCGACGCGGTCGATGTGGCGATGACCGAAGCGGCGGTCGGCGCCGGCATGTCGACGGTGCTGATGCTGGCGGTGCTGGGGCTCGTCAAGACCCGCGAGGCGCCGCTCCGCCACAGCCCTGTCATTCCGTTGATCGTGTGCCTGCTCACCGGCGGCGCGCTGATCTATGGGACCATTGACCTGCCGCCGTTCGGGCGCGCCGACAATCCGCAGAATCAGCACGTCGCACCGTACTATCTGGAAAATGCCAAAAAAGAGACCGGGGCGCCCAACGTGGTCACCGCCGTGCTGGCCAGCTACCGCGGTTACGACACGCTGGGCGAGGTCACGGTCATCTTCACCGGCGGCATCGGCGTTTTGGTTCTACTTACCGCGGTGCGCCGGCGCGGAGAAGGGGACGCCACCATGATGCGGGACACCATCATTCTGCGCGTCGTGGTGAAGCTGCTGCTGCCGGTGATCCTGCTGTTCGCGCTCTATGTGCAGTTCCACGGCGACTATGGGCCCGGCGGCGGATTCCAGGCTGGCGTCGCGGCGGCGGCGGCGATCATTCTCTATGGCATGATTTTCGGCGTCATGGCGGCCCGCGCGGTGGTCCCCCAGCGCGTCGTCCACACGCTGATTCCACTGGGCGTGCTGATCTTTGCCGGCACCGGCGTCGCCGGCCTCCTGCTCGACGCCAATTATCTCGACTATTCGCCGCTGGGTAGTAGTCAGAAAGCGGGCCAGCATCTCGGTATTCTGATCGTCGAGGCCGGCGTCTTCGTGACCGTGGCATCGACCATGCTGGCGATCTTCTACGCCTTCGGCGGCCGCGCCGAGGATGCGCTGGCCGATGACGAAACCGACAAGCCCGACGACTGGCGCCGCGAATGACCGATATACTCGCCAGCGTGAATTACTGGGTCACCATCTTCCTGATGGTTGGCGGCCTGTACATCATCGTCGCCCACGGCAACATGGTCAAAAAATTGGTCGGCTTGGGAATTTTCCAGACTTCGGTATATCTGCTGTTTCTGTCGCCCGGCAAAATCCTCGGCGGTACGGCGCCAATCCTCGCCAAGGAATTCGAGCTCTATTCCAACCCGCTGCCCCATGTGCTGATTCTGACCGCTATCGTCGTCGGCGTCGCCACAATCGCGCTTGGCATGGCATTTGTGGTGCGCATCCACGAAGCTTACGGCACCGTCGAGGACGACGAAGTGCAAGAGCTGGAGACCGACGCGTGATCGCCCTGCATTTACCGGCTCTGCAGGTGGTGCTACCGCTGTTGGCGGCCCCGCTATGCGCGCTGGTGCGGCGCGGCACTGTGGCGTGGGCGATCACGCTGATCGCTAGCTGGGCGGCGTTTGCCGCCGCCATCGGCCTGCTGCTGCGGGTGCTCGACGAGGGGATTATCTCCTACGAGATGGGCGGCTGGGCGCCGCCGATCGGCATCGAATACCGGGTCGACCTGATCAACGTGTTCGTGCTGCTGGTGGTCTCGGGCGTCGGCGCGGTGATTGTACCCTACGCGCGCAAAAGCATCGCGGCGCGCTTCGGCAGCACCGAACAGGCTTGGTTCTACACCATGTATCTGCTGGCGCTGACCGGGTTGCTCGGTGTTACTATCACCGGCGACGCCTTCAATATTTTCGTGTTCCTGGAAATTTCGTCGCTGGCCAGCTACGTGATGATCGCCATGGGCCGCGACCGGCGCTGCCTGACGGCGGCCTACCAGTACCTAATCATGGGTACCGTCGGCGCCACCTTCATCGTCATCGGCGTCGGCCTGCTATGGGCGATGACCGGGACGCTGAATTTGTATGATTTGGCCCAGCGCATTCCGGAAATTCAAAATACCCGCCCGGTACTGGCGGCCCTGGCCTTCCTGACCGTCGGTATCTCACTGAAGCTGGCGCTGTTTCCGCTGCATCTGTGGCTGCCCAACGCCTATGCCTTCGCACCCTCAGTCACCAGCGCATTTCTGGCGGGCACCGCGACCAAGGTGGCGATCTATCTGTTTTTGCGGTTTTTCTACACGGTGTTCGGCGGCGAGGGATTCTTCGTTACCACGCCGCTGCCGGAAATATTGCTGTTGCTCTCCCTGGTCGCCATGTTTGCTGCGTCGATCGTCGCGGTGTTCCAAAGCAACGTGAAACGCATGTTGGCCTATTCCAGCGTCGCCCAGATCGGTTTCATCACATTGGGTATCAGTTACGCGACGGAGACGGGCCTGACCGGCGCGATGACCCATATTTTTAACCACGCCATCATGAAAGCAGGTCTGTTCCTGCTGATCGGTAATGTCCTCTACCAGTTGGGTTCAGTGAAGATCGAGGATATGGCCGGCATCGGCCGCAAGATGCCGATCACTATGGCTGGCTTCGTGGCGTTGGGACTCAGCCTTTTGGGCACCCCGGGTACCGTTGGCTTCATCAGCAAATGGTATCTCGGCCTGGCTGCGGTGGAGCAGGGGCAATGGTGGCTGGTGGCGCTGATTGTCATCGCCTCGTTGGTCACCATGATCTATATCGGCCGGGTCGTCGAAGTGGCCTATTTCCGCGAACCCACAGCGCAAGTATCGCAATTGCGCGAAGCGCCGCCGGCGTTGCTGGTGCCGGCCTTCGTGCTGGTCGGCGCGGCGTTCTATTTCGGCGTCGAGACGTCGCTTTCCGTGGGTCTGGCGCAGCAAGCCGCTTCGCTTCTTCTCAATGCAGCGTATTAGGGGCCTGCGGTGAACCCGAGCGACGCCATGATTGCCGCCCTGTTGATCCCGCTCGTGGGCGCGGTGCTGATCGTCTTGACCGGACGCCAGCCCAACCTGCGCGAAACGGTGACCCTGGTGACCGCGCTACTGATGTTCGCCAGCGTGACGCAGATCGTGGCCGGGGTGATCGACGGCGGCCGGCCGGAGGTCTTTGCGTTGGACGTTGCGCCGGGTCTCAGCCTGGCGTTTCAGGCCGAACCCCTGGGTATGCTTTTCGCGCTGATCGCCTCGTTTCTGTGGATTGTCAACTCGATCTATTCGATCGGTTATATGCGCGGCAACAGGGAGCCGCGGCAGACGCAGTTCTATGTCGCCTTCGCCGTCGCGTTGGCCGCGACCATGGGGATCGCGCTTAGCGCTAATTTGTTCACCCTGTTTATTTTCTACGAAGTCCTGACGCTCTCGACTTATCCGCTGGTCGCTCATCACGCTGACGCAAAGGCCCGCAGCGGTGCGCGTACTTACTTGATGATCTTGATCGGTACCTCGATCGTGTTTTTCATCCCGGCGCTGTTATGGACCCTGGCGCTGGCTGGCACGCTGGATTTCAAGCCCGGCGGCATCTTGGTCGGCGCCGCGACGGCGCAGACCACCGGCCTGCTGCTCGCGCTGTTTGCCTTCGGCATCGGCAAGGCGGCGGTGATGCCGTTCCATCGTTGGTTACCCTCGGCGATGGTGGCGCCAACGCCGGTTAGCGCGTTGCTGCACGCGGTGGCCGTGGTCAAGGCCGGCGTGTTCTCGATACTTAAGGTCGTGGTCTATATTTTTGGACCCGAACATCTGCTCGCGACGGGCGCGTCGGAATGGCTGGTCTATTTGGCGACATTTTCGTTGCTGGCGGCGTCGGTGGTGGCGCTCACCAAAGACAATCTGAAGGCGCGGCTGGCCTATTCGACGGTCAGCCAGCTCTCATACATTGTGTTGGGCGCGGCGATCGCCACACCGTTGGCGTTGGTCGGCGCGGCGATGCATGTCGCCACCCATGCGTTCGGCAAGATCACTTTGTTTTTCGTCGCTGGTGCGATTCATACCGCGACCCACAAGACCGAAGTTAGCCAGCTCAATGGTATCGGCCGGGCCATGCCCTTCACCATGGCGGCGTTCTTTATTGGCGCCCTGTCGATCATCGGCCTGCCGCCGCTCGGCGGCGCATGGAGCAAGCTTTATATCGCGCTCGGCGGGATGGACGGCGATTACGGCTTCGTTGTCGCCGCGCTGATGATCAGCTCGGTGCTCAACGTGGCCTATCTGATGCCGATCGTGGTGCGCGCATTTTTCACCCCACCGGACGACGGTGTAGAAGTCACGAGCATCAAGGAGGCACCGTGGCTGTGCGTCATACCCTTATGTTTTACCGCCTTGGCATGTGGCGTCTTGTTTTTCCTGCCCGACCGGTTGGAAGTATTTCTCGGCGGCATCATGGGGGGCAACTAGGCGCGATGGAGGATGACCGGTGACCGATAAACCCGCCGAAGAACGCCCGCGTTGGCTCGACCGCAAGGAGAACGTGACCAAGATCGTGCGCGCGCTCTATGCGGTGTGCGCGGTGGTTATTTTGGCCGATTTGGTCGCTCGCACCCATCCGGAGAACCAGATCGACGCCGTTCCCTTCTTCTATGGGGTCTTTGCATTTCTGGGCAGCATATTCTTGGTGATGGCGGTAAAGTTCGTGCGCAAAATTCTCTCCCGGTCCGAGGATTATTACGATGATTGAGTTTCCGCCGGGTCTGATCCTGGTGCTCGGCGCCCTGTTGGTGCCGGTGCTGCGCGGAAAGCTGCGCGCGGCGTGGATGCTGGCGCTGCCGGTGGTCGGTTTTGTGCTCATATACATGCTGCCGGAAGGCAATCTGATTCCGGTTCCGGCCTTCGGCCAGGAGCTGGAATTGTTGCGCGTCGACCGGTTGTCGCGGGTCTTCGGCTACATATTCATGATCGCCTCGCTGCTCGGGGTGATTTACGCCCTGCATGTGCGCGCCGCCGGCGAGCAGGCGGCATCGCTGGTTTATGCCGGCGCCGCCATCGGCGCGGTGTTCGCCGGCGACCTAGTGACGCTGTTCGTCTATTGGGAGCTGACCGCCATCGCTTCGGTATTTCTGATCCTGGCGCGGCGCACGCCCGAAGCGCGCGCGGCGGCGATGCGTTATCTCATCGTCCAGGTCGGCTCCGGCGTGTTGCTACTGGCTGGCCTCATCGTGCGCTGGCACGAAACCGGGTCGATCGCGTTCGATAACATCGGTCTCGATGGCGCGGGCGGATTGTTGATTTTCATCGCTTTTGGCATCAAATGCGCATTCCCGCTGTTGCACAACTGGTTGCCGGACTCCTATTCGCAAGCGACGGTGACCGGCACGGTTATTCTCTCCGCATTCACCACCAAGCTCGCGGTCTACACCCTCGCGCGCGGCTATGCCGGCACCGAAGAGCTTATCTGGATTGGCGTGATCATGGCCGTGTTCCCGATGTTTTATGCGGTCATCGAAAACGATCTGCGCCGGGTGCTCGCCTATAGTTTGAACATTCAATTGGGGTTTATGGTGGTTGGCGTCGGTATCGGCACCGAGTTGGCGCTCAACGGGGCGGCGGCTCATGCGTTTACCCACATCATCTACAAGGCGCTGTTGTTCATGGCGGTCGGCGCGGTGATGCACCGCACCGGCACGGCCCTGGCGTCCGAGCTGGGCGGGCTCTACAAATCGATGCCGTGGACCGCGGTCTTTTGCATTGTTGGTGCGGCCTCCATTGCCGCCGTTCCACTGTTCGGCGGTTTTGCGAGTAAGTCGCTGATCCTCTCGGCGGCGGCCAAGGAAGGCTATACCGGTGCCTGGCTGGCTTTGGTATTCGCGTCGGCGGGCGCGCTTATCTATGTCGGCTTGAAAGTTCCCATCTTCGCCTTTTTCGCACGTGGCCCGAGCAAACCGGTCAAAGAAGCACCGGCCAATATGTTGGTTGCGATGGCGGCCGCTGCGATTCTGAGCATCGTTATCGGCGTTTTTCCCTCGGCCCTCTATAATCAACTGCCGCATCCGGTCAGCTATACGCTGTACACCGAATCCCACGTCTTGTCGCAGCTTCAGCTCCTGCTGTTCTCGGCGCTTGCCTTTACCGTAGCGATGCGGTTGGGGCTGTATCCGGCAATGCTGCGCGCAACTAATCTCGATACCGATTGGTTCTATCGCCGGCTGGCGCGCCGCTTCATGGAAACCGCCTACGCGCTGGGTAGTGGGTCCTATGGCCGTTTTCGCGCCATCGCCACGCGGCGGATCGAACGGTTCGTTTTCCAGCTCTACCGCCATCATGGACCACAGGGGGTCTTGGCGCGAACCTGGCCGACCGGCAGCATGGTGTTGTGGGTGGCGATATTGCTCGCGGGATATTTGCTACTTTACTTCACTGATATTTTTTAAACTGCTGAAACATCAGCTACTTTTTATACTTGACCGATCACATGTCGGGCATGTCTTGCGGCGGCATGCCTTCGAAAGCAGGCAAGTCCGGATCCATCTTGTCCCAAGATGCATCGCGTTCGGCGTAGACGATAAGTTGCGGCTGAAAGACTTCCAGATCGTCGAGGCTGCTGGCGCGGGGAAAGGCCAAGTCCGGCATGCCCGAGTTGGTCGAATGGATCGCCGACCCGCAAGTGGGGCAGAAACCCCGGCTCACCATATTGCCGGTGCTGCAGGAGATGTGCCGCTGGGGTAACAAATATATCCCCGACACCTGGGTAGCGCCGAACAGCTTCATGGAGCCGCTAGCGTGAGGGGCGGGCGCCACCCTCGTCCTTCGACAAGCTCAGGATGAGGGTGTGTTAGATTTAGCCGTCCTCATCCTGAGCTTGTCGAAGGATGGAGGGATTCGCTGGAAAACCAATAGCGTCGAACTTCTGGACTTTATTTCACACCTGCTGCTGGTTTTTGCCGTCGGTTAGGCTAAATCCTTGCCTGGTAAGCGGTTGCGGGGCAAAAGACTTTCATGCGGACCATGGGTGACACGGACAGGCCATCGGAGTCGGGCCAGGAGCGGCGGGCGATACGCGCGCTGTTGCCTTACTTGTGGCCGCGTGGCCAGTGGGAAATGAAGTCCCGGGTGCTCATCGCCATTGTCCTGCTCGTCGCGGCGAAGGTGGCGACGGTTGCCGTGCCGGCGGTCTTCGGTAAAGCGGTCGATGCCCTCGACCAGCCGGCGGACGCTACAGCCATCGCCGTGCCGTTGGCGTTGCTGATCGGCTACGGCTTGCTGCGGGTCGGCCAACAGGCTTTTGCCGAATTGCGCGATTTCGTCTTCGCCAAGGTCGGACAGCGGGCGATTCGCAATATCGCGCTGCTGGTCTTCCGGCATTTGCATGGGCTGGCGCTGCGCTTTCATCTCGACCGGCAAACCGGCGGCCTCAGTCGGGCCATAGAGCGCGGCATCAAGGGCATCGATTTTCTGCTGCGGTTCATGCTGTTCAACATTCTGCCGACCTTGGTGGAAATCACCCTTGTTTGCGGCATCCTGTGGTCGCTGTTCGGCTTCATCTTCAGCGTCATCACATTGATCACCGTGGCGATCTATATCGCCTTCACGCTGTTGTTCACCGAGTGGCGGTTGAAGTACCGCCGCGCGATGAATGAGAGCGATAGCGAGGCCAATACCAAGGCCATCGACAGTTTGCTCAACTTCGAGACGGTCAAGTATTTCGGCAACGAAGAACATGAGGCCCAGCGCTACGACGCCTCGATGCAGCGCTATGAGCGCGCCGCGGTTAAAAGCCTCACCACTCTATCGCTGCTGAATGTCGGGCAGGGTGTCATCATCGCCTCGGGGATGACGATCTTGCTGGTCTTAAGCGGGTACCGGGTTGCCGACGGGTCGATGTCGATCGGGCAGTTCACGGCCGTCAATCTCTACATGATGCAGCTATTCCAGCCACTGAATTTTCTCGGCTTTGTCTACCGCGAAATCCGCCAATCCCTGGTCGACATGGAAACCATGTTCGGCTTGCTCGATGAGGGCCGGGAAGTCTCGGATGCCGATGACGCCGAGCCGCTGGCGGTCGGCGACGGCGTGGTGCGGTTCGACAATGTGTCCTTCGCTTATGACCAGCGGCGGCCCATTCTGCGCGGACTCAGTTTCGAAGTGCCCGCCGGCAATAAGGTCGCCATCGTCGGGGCGTCGGGCGCAGGCAAGTCGACGATCTCGCGCCTGTTGTTCCGCTTCTACGATATTGACGAGGGCCGCATCACCATCGACGGGCAGGATATTCGCGACGTCACCCAGGCCACCCTGCGCAACGCCATCGGCATCGTTCCGCAAGACACGGTGCTGTTCAACGATACGGTGCTCTACAACATCCAATATGGCCGGCCGAGTGCAACGCCGTCGGAGGTCGAGGCGGCGGCGCGGATGGCGCAGATCCACGACTTCGTCATGAGCCTGCCCGATGGCTACAACGCGATGGTTGGCGAACGTGGCCTCAAATTATCCGGCGGTGAAAAACAGCGGGTGGCGATCGCGCGGACAATACTCAAGCGGCCGCAGATTTTGCTGTTCGACGAAGCCACCTCGGCGCTCGACACCCATACCGAGCGGGAAATTCAAAAATCCCTCGATGAAGTGTCGGCCGACCGCACCACCCTGGTGATTGCCCACCGGTTGTCGACCGTGGTCAACGCCGACGAGATAATCGTGCTCGATGGGGGCCGCATCATCGAACGCGGCCGCCACACCGACTTGCTAAATCAGGGCGGCGCCTACGCCACCCTATGGGCGCGCCAACAGGCCGCCGCGCGGCGCGGCGAAGAGGATGAAGAAATCGCCATCGACCTGGGCGCGCCAGCGCCGGCGAAGTAGCGCGCGGACCGAGCCGTGCATGGCTGAAAATTGGGACGAGCATGCAATCAATTGGGATCGAGACGATCATGTCCGGTTCTATGCCGATCAGGCGTTTGCGTCTCTCATTGTCCATGTGAACATTCAAGACGACGAATGGCGAACCAGGCGCATTCTTGATTTCGGCTGTGGCACCGGGCTGCTCAGCGAAAGGCTCGCGCCGCTGGTCGCCGATGTCGTCGCCATCGATACGTCGCAATCGATGATCGAGGTCTTGGACCGAAAAGAAATCGGCAACGTCACCACGATATGCGCCGACATAGACGATCCCGCAGTGCGGATCGATGCGACCTGGTTCTCGGAATTCGACCTCGTCGTGGCGTCCTCGGTTTGTGGATTTTTGCCGGACTACGAGGCGACGCTGGGCGTGCTGGCGCAACCCTTGAACGAGGGCGGTTTCTTCGCCCAGTGGGACTGGCTAGCGCCTGACGATGAACCGGGGATGACCGTGAGCCGGATTGCACATGCTTTCGACGCGGTGGACCTTATTCCCGTCCATATCGGTCAGGCGTTTTCAGTTACCTTTGACGGCGACGAAATGCCCGTCGTCATGGGGGTGGCCAGACACAGGCGATAAGCCGCCAAAGTAACCTCCAATATTATTTTTTGACGGTTACTTTTGCGTCGATACGCCCCTTGCGGCTATTTGATTTCGACCGCGTAGCTCGCCACTGGCGGCGGGGTTTTGATCATGCCCTGGCCTTTCAGAAATTCGGCGAACTTGGCATAGCGCGCTTCGTCCAACGCGCCGGGGCGCAGCGCGAAGCGTGGCAAGGTATCGCGCCAAGCCCGCTTGTTGAGCTCGTCGTCGAGATCCTTGTGGCCCTTGAGGAACAGTTTCCAGGCCTGGTCGGGATGGTTGACCATGTACTGGGTGCCGACCTCGATGGCGTCGAGAAAGGCGCGTAGTCTTTTGTCGCCGAGCTTGTTGTTATTCGCCACCAGCACCAGCTCGTCATAGGCCGGAATGCCTTCTTCCTCGAGATAAAAGGCGCGCCCGGGCCGGCCGACGATATCCATCTGGTTCAGCTCGAAATTGCGAAAGGCGCCGATCACCGCGTCGACCTGGCCGCTCATCAACGACGGCGATAGGGAGAAGTTGACGTTGATCAGCTCGACATCTTTCAGCGACAGCCCGTGCTTGGCCAGCATGGCGCCGAGCAACGCGTCTTCAAAACCGCCGACCGAGAAGCCGACCTTGCGGCCCTTCAAGTCGGCGATCGAGCGGATCGGGCTATCGGCCAAGACCACCACCGAATTTAGCGGCGTGGCGACCAGCGTGCCGATGCGCGTCAGCGGCAATCCGGCTTCGACCTGCAAGTGCAGTTGCGGCTGGTAGGACACCGCCACGTCGGCCTTGCCGGCGGCGACGAGTTTGGGCGGATCGTTGGGGTCGGCGGGCGCGATGAATTCGACCTCCAGCCCGCGCTTGGCGAATTCGCCGCGCTCCAAGGCGACGAACAAAGGCCCGTGGTCGGGATTGACGAACCAGTCGAGCAGCACGGTTAGTTTTTCCGCCGCGCTCGCCGGTCCTGCCGTCAGGATAAATCCGGTGGCCATCAGCAGGGTCAAAAGTCGTTTCATGTACTTGCTCCGATAGACTGGGATTAGGGTGTTGCCCGGGCCGGGTCGCTTTCCGGTTGCCAAGAGATGGCGCGGCGCAGGGCCGCGTCGATGGCGAAATAGATGGCGGTGGCGACCAGCGCCAAAACGAATAGGGCGGCGAACATGGCGTTGGTTTGCACCCGCCCGTTCATCAACAGCATGTAGTAGCCCAAGCCGGCCGAAGAGCCGACCCACTCGCCGACCACCGCGCCGATGGGGGCGACGGCGGCGGCGACGCGCAGGCCCGAGGCAAAAGCCGGCAGCGCGGCGGGCAGGCGGACTTGGCGCAGGATCGCCCATTTCGACGCGCCCATGGTTTGCGCCAGATCGAGCCAGCCGGTCTCGGTGCGCCGCAGCCCGTCGTAAAATGCTGCGGTGACCGGGAAATAAATGATCAACGTCGCCATCACCACTTTCGGCGCCATGCCATAGCCGAACCACAACACGAGAACCGGGGCCAAGGCGAATACCGGAACTGCCTGGGATACCACCAATACCGGCAAAATCCATGATCGCGCCGGTCGGAAGTAGGACATGGTCAGCGCGCTCAACGCGCCGAATAGTGTGCCGAAAGTCAGACCGAGGAAAATTTCCAATATGGTGATACGCGCATGGCCGGCGAGCACATCGGCGCGCTCGATCGCCGTGGTCAACACGTCGAGTGGCGCCGGCAAGATGAACGGCGCGACCCCGAACACGCTGACAACGAGTTGCCACAGGATAAGCAATCCGGTGAACACAATGAGGGGGCGCAGAATTTTCACGGTGCACCGCCGTTCGAGCCATCGTCGGCGGCGGAACTAAGTTCTGCCAATAGCGCCATATGAAGGTCGCGCAGGGCCGGCTCGGTCGGGTCGCGTGGGGTGTCGCCTGGTGGCCGGATGACGGCGCCAAGATGCGCCGGCCGACCGGCCATTACGTGAATATTATGGCCCAGGCGCAGCGCTTCGAGAGGGTCGTGGGTGACTTGCAAAACTGTGCGGCCGCGCAGAAGGCGCGCCGCTAATTCCTGCAGCCGGGCGCGGGTAATCGCGTCGACGGCGGAAAACGGCTCGTCCATCAAGACTACCGGCCGGTCTTCCATCAATGTCCGCGCCAACGCCGCGCGCTGACGTTGGCCACCCGAGAGCGTAGCTGGCAAGGCGTCTGGCCGAGCGTCGAGCCCGACATTGGCTAATAGGGCGCTAACGTGACCGCCGTCGGTTGTCTGACCACGTAACTTGTTGCCCAAGGCGATGTTTTGCGACACCGACAACCAGGGCAGCAGCAGATCCTGTTGCGCCATCCATGCGATACGTTGATCTAAGGGCGACCCGTCCGATGCGGTGATATTGGTGGCGGGGTCGCTTTCGCCCAGCCCGGCGATCATCCGCAATAGGGTTGATTTACCGACCCCGCTAGGCCCGAGAATACAGGTCCATTCGCCGGCGGTGATGGTTGCCGACAATTCGTCGAACAATAGCATATCGGCGAAGGCGAGGCGGCCGTTGGCGATGCGCAAGCCGATGGCTGCTGTTGTTTGGCCTGTATCCGCCCTGGTCTCGGTTGTCTGTGCGCAATCGTTTGGCATCGCAACCCACGCATCCCTCCGCCGGCATTAACCGGATCAGGTTCCAGGGGTCGTCCCGCCAATCGGGACCTCTCAGCCGGCGTGCGGCTCCCCCAGGTGAGGATCGCACTATGTCGGTCTCGGGGCCGCTCCGTCAATGGGTACTCTCATCGTTTTGTGCGAGCGATAACCTCGTCCTTCGACAAGCTCAGGATGAGGTTATCTTTTGCTTGCCCATCCTCATCCTGAGCTTGTCGAAGGATGACGGCACTGGTTCGCCGTTTGCAATCACGGGGCCGGGGGGCTAGGTGATTGGTATGTATGAGGCTACGCCAAAGCCGCATTTAAGCCGGCCGGTGTTCATTGGAAACGAGATCTATCGCCAGGCAAATTTCGGCGCCAAGCATCCGCTGTCGGTGCCGCGGGTGCCGGCCACGATCGATTTGGTGCGGGCGTTGGGCTGGTTGCCTGACGATGCTTACGTCGAAAGTTCCCAGGCGTCACTGGAGGATTTACTGCGGTTCCACGATGGCGACTATATCGAGGTGCTGCGTCGGGGTGAGCGTGATCAGGCACTGCCCGAGGCGCTGCGTCATCGCCACAATCTGGGCAAAATGGAAAACCCCATCCACGACACCATGTATACCCGCCCGGCGACGTCTGCCGGGGCGATGCTGGCCGCCGCCGATCTGCTTGCCGCCGCCAATCCCCGCGACGGCCGCGCCATCGTCTATAGTCCGACCGGCGGCACCCATCATGGTCGGCCCGACCGGGCCAGCGGTTTCTGCTATCTCAACGATTTGGCGTTAGCCCTCTTGCGGCTGCTCGACCATGGCATCGGCAATATTTTCTACGTTGATTTCGATGCCCATCACGGCGATGGGGTGCAGGACGCGTTCGGCGATGACGGGCGGGTCTTCACCCTGTCGATTCACGAAGACGGTCGTTGGCCGTTTAGCGGCGCCCTGGGTGATTGCGCCGGCGGCCATGCGGCCAACGTGCCGGTCCCGCGCCATTTCAACGATCAGGAGTTGGATTTGATCGTGGATCGGCTGGTAGTGCCAATCGGCCGGACTTTGCGTCCGGATGTCGTGGTCATTCAGTGTGGCGCGGATGCGCTGGCCGACGATCCGTTGAGCCGCCTGGAGTTGACAAACAACGCCCTGTGGCGGGCGGTCGGGCGAACCGCCGCGCTCGCTGATAAGGTTCTGGTCACCGGTGGCGGTGGTTATAATCCGTGGAGCGTGGCGCGCTGCTGGAGCGGCGTATGGGCGACCTTGAACGGGTTCGATATTCCCGACCGCTTACCCGATTCCGCTGAAACGATGCTGCGTCAACTCACCTGGTCGCGCGCGGCTGGGCGCAACCCGCCGGAACATTGGTTCACGACCCTTGCCGACCCGGCTGATACGCGGCCGGTGCGCGACCAGGTGCGGCAAATTATTGACACAGTTTGCGCCCAAGATGGCACGATTGACCCCTTGGATGCTGATGTGGTGGTGGCTCAATGAAGTGGATGCAAAAAATAGCTGTTTTGGCCCTGATCGTGGTCTTTGCCGGGGCGGTAAACCTAGGCAGCGCGCGGGATGCGAATGCTCAGGCGACCTTCGATCGATCGACCTTGAATATTGAGACAGCCGATGGCCGTCATGAATTCGATATCGAACTGGCCCTGAACCAAAACCAACAGGCGCAGGGGCTGATGTTCCGCCAGGAATTGGCCAAAAACGCCGGCATGTTGTTCTTTCACCAGCGCGAACGGGTTGCATCCATGTGGATGCGCAACACCTTTGTACCGCTGGACATGCTATTCGTGGCGCGGGACGGTCGCATCGTCCACATCGTCGAACGCACGGTGCCGCAATCGTTGACCACGATTACCGCCGGTATACCGGTACGCGCTGTTCTGGAGGTGAATGCCGGGACGGTGGGCCGGCTCGCCATAAAACCTGGCGACCGGCTGATCCATCCGCTATTCGGCAACGCCGAGTGACGCCGCGGTGCAGCTTATCCGACTAGAGAATTTTGCCCGAAATGATTGGTTGTAAGGCTTCCCAACCTTCGCCCGATGCGACGAGGCAGGTAACCCCGGTCGGCATGGTGACGATGATCGACCAGGATGAGCCTTTGTCGTTGGTGAGCACTTCAACAACGCCCCCGCTGCTGGCGAGCCCCATTGCGACAGGTTCTTCCTGGTAATTCTTTGACAGATGCGAGAGCGCGCTGCCGCGATCCGTGCAACTGTTTTGCGTCGGCTGTTGCTGGGCTACTGCTGCATTGCCACTAATTGCAACGACTGACAGGACTAGCCCAGCGATAACGCTGTTTGTCCGTAACATGTCAGTCTCCATCCTTTCGAATTCGATCGGATTCTCCGACCGATGCAAACAGGTTTGCAGGCTATATTTAAAAAACTATGAATTAGGGCTTTGTTAGGAACAGGCGCGGATGATGCGCCGCTTTTTCGCCGTGACCCGCAGAATACCGCTAAAATTTTATTCAATTTGGCAGGTTGATAACGAAACGATTCTAGCCACGCGTGAAATTAATTTGCGCTTTTTGCAAAAATTTTTCGATTTTCTTGCCCAACAGGTCGCGGATTGTCAGTTCCGTAACCCGATAGGTTTTTAGATTAAATACAACCCGAAATTTGCGGAGATACCTCTTTACAGGACGATCAGCGCTATTTCCTTGGCTCACTACCCGGTAGTGGCGCCGCCGGTTGCGGCTGCGTTTGCTGTTGCGGTTGTTGGCGGCGGTCACGCGCCCTTTGTCGTCGAGTTGGTGCGGGCTTTATATCAATCAATTCAATTGTTTCTGTCTTGTCTCTCGACTCAAATATTACATCTCCCGCGCTGATTTGAAGGACTGTCCAGCCATTGGCCTGCTGACCTTCACTCAATTGCAGAACTTCCTGCGATCCCCGCACTTTAACCAGGGCAATGCGCTGTTTGGGCGAGACGATGATGCCAACCAGGGTAAACAATCCGGACTCGACGTTTTGCTCTTCCTGCTGTTCTTCCTCGACTGACGGGGGCCGGCGGTCTTCGCGAAAGAGGGGCCGTTCGATGGTTTCCGATAGCGCGTCGATGGGAGGCAGCGTTGGTAACGATCCCGCTGTCGTTTGAGCAATTACCGGCGTGGCGCCGCCAATACCGAGGACAAGCAGTACTAGTTTTCCAACACTTATGATGGATTTAGCTGGCATCATTACCCGTCAGCTTTCGGTATCCGAATACATCGAAACGGATCTGGATCCGGTTGGTCGGTTCCGCGTTACGCCGGCGACGACGGACATTCGTGCGGACATCTAAATTATCGACGAAAAGCGCTGGCACGGAAGTCTCGATATCGTAGAAAATCTTCTGCATGCTCGGAATGCCCGCAGTGAGTGTAACCCGCAGGCCAATTTTCTCGAACCCGTCTTCCTTGGTTTCTGGCAGGACCTGGATGCTACGAATATCGCCCGGTTCGCCGGCAACCAGTCTTTGAATCTGGTTCTGCAAATCAGCTGCGATGATCTGCGTACTATTGCCCTTCAGGAACGGATCGGGGGTGCCGTCATTCTTGCGAAGTTGCTCGATCTCGGCGCGTAAACCCGGTTCATCCGCCAAAGCCCTCTCATAGCGTGCCAACAGTTCATTGGCGCGGGTGATACGAGTTTCTTGGGCGTCAAAACTAGCCTTGAGGGGGCTGACGAAAATAACCCACGCTAAGCCTATGGCTAGGATAAGGAGGCCCACGGCAAGCAGGCGGGAAATCAGCGGTGGGACGGTCCGGTTCATTGCGCCGGTTCCGCCGCGTTGGTCGCCGTTTCGGATGTGTCAGATTTCAATTCGACGACAATATTGAAGCGGTCTTTTTCACGCCGCGGATCATGGGTCACTGGCGAGCCGAACTTAGGGTCGGAGAACATTGGCAATTCGCCGATCAGGCCGATCAACGACGAGGCGTCAGAGGTATATCCGGAAAGCCGCAGGCGGGTGCCGTCCTGTTGCAGATGGAACAACCAGGTATGGTCAGGCAGGACACGGGTCAGCTCCTCGACGAATAAGACCGGTTTGGGGGCCTCTCCCTTGCGCCGGGTTAGGAACTGGCCCTCCAAAATCAGTGCGTCGCGTTCGTCTTTGAGCGCTTGCAGCTTGTCGGCCCGCTGGCGCGCCAAATTGACCTGTTCGCTCAGCGCGTTGGCAGCAGATTCTTTGCGGTCTAGCGCGGCCTGCGCGACGGTCCAGGCGCCGCCGAGCAGAGCGGCGATCACCAGCAGTGCGAACAGGGGACGGAAATTTCGCCGCCGGTTTGCCATCGAACGCGGTAATAGGTCGAGTTCAAACGGGTCTTCGCCATTGATTTCGCCGACCCCGACCGCCGCGGGGTCAAATCCCAAGCGGCGCGCCGTATTCACGGCCCGCTCGACCACCGTACGCGGCGCGACAACGAGCTCGATCGAGAGACGCTTCGCATCGTTGTCGCGCTCGCGGACCCGATAGTCGAAATAGACATCGTCCGGCGAAAAGGGGGTTTGTCGGTCGATCTGAAAGGCTAAGGCATCGCGCAGATCCGATCCCGCCATGACTGGCAGGGTGAGCATCTTGTACAAGGCCTGCTCCGACGGCAGCAGAATTGCCGTCTTTGCTGCCTTACGCGATTGCCGCTTTGCCTGGGCGACGATGGCGGGATTGGAGTCGTTTTCCAATTCGGCCAGGCTAATACGGCCCAGTTCGCGTGTCTGTTTGCCGCGATAGTCGGCAAAGCTGAGTTCCGTGGCGGTGAATTGCAGCACGCGTAGCTGGGGTCGGCGGACCAGCGATTGGCGCAACGCCGCGGGCACCAGGGCCGCCAGCTCACCGCCCCACCAGCTAAAAAACCGGCCTACGGCAAGCGTCGGAGTTGAAACCAATTCAGCCATCAAGTTACCTAAAATCCGATCCAATCAAAGGCTTAGTGCACACTATGATTACATGACCCGTAATCAGAAGTCCTAACGCTGTATACGGATATTTTTGCCATAGGGATGCTTTATTTAGCCTTTAGAGGGCTGCGCCAAATCAAATTTTAGTTCGGAAGCGATTGGGCGCTTGTGGCTATAGCGCTCTCCGCGCTCAATCTGGACCTCGCTTGCTCCCATTGGCGCACGGTGATCGGCTGATCGCGGTTGCCGGTCAGCTCAACGATGGCTTCGCGAACGAATATGCCACCGCCGACGGTGCGAGCCTCTGCTTTAATCGTGAAGGCGCGCTCGCGCGAAGACGATTGGCTCTGCCTGACTTGGCCCCGCAGATTGCGTTCGGGCGCACGTAGCTGCGGTTCTTGCGTCGTAGCAGAGGCGGCCGCCGGATCGGTCGCCACGCTTAGCACGGCCAACACATCGTTCGGTGCCACGTTAGGGTCGACGCCGCGTTGGCGCGAATGCACGGTGATCATCGACCGCACTGTTGCGTAGATTTCGGCCGTTACGCCCAACACCCGGCGCAATTCGTCGGTGCGCTCGAAGGGTTGGTCCTTGGCGCCGTAGTCGCGGCCGGCGCTTTGGTAGTCGCTGTCCTCGGCGCCCGACGACCGGCGATCCTTATCGACATCCCGGTAATCGATCAGCCGATCCACCAGCGCCTGCGGTTCCTGTTCGGATTGATCGATCGCGCTAAATAACTGCAGCAAGAGATCTTCGGTCGCCGCGTTCAGATCGATTTTGCCGGCTTCGTCCTGGATCGATATCAGCACCGTACCGTTGCCTAGCGGCCACTGGTAGATCGTGCCATTGGTCCGCCATTTCGGCGGTCCGAATTCGCCAAATTGCTCGTCCGGAGCGGCTAGGCCCTGTCCGCCCCCAAAACCGCTGCGCACCGACTGCAGGGAAGTGGCTAAGCCGCCGGGCTGTGCCGCTATCTCGGCACCGTCGCTGGCCAGTGGTTCGGCTTCCTGGTTTACCACTGCTAGCACCGCTCGATAGAAGCCAGCGTCGGCGAGCGCCTCCGCCTTGGCGCGCTCGACAGTATTTCGCGCCAGAAATAGGCCATCGCGGTTGGAAGTGGTGAAGTTAGCCGAGATCACGGCAATGACCGTGAGCGCCCACAGCACGATGACCAGGGCGATGCCGCGATTATTGTCGACACGCCCCCTCATTGCAGCCTCAACACCGTATTGGCGATAGCCGGGGCGACCAACAGTTCCGGCCAACTGCGCGGATCTCCGTCCTCGAACAAGACTTGCATGCGGATAAGCGAGGGCGCGGTATCGCGCGATGGCCAGATGCCCCACCATTGCGGCGCGACGGCCTCGCTCGACTTGCCAAAATAGTCGAAGCGAACTTCGCGAATGCCCCGCAACAATATTCGAGAATTGTCCGGGCCGTCGGAAACCGATGCGGTACCTTCTTCGTCGAATGGTCGCCAGGATATGAACAGATTGGTGCCGTCCCGGGCGATTTGGCTTTCGAGCGATATCTCGTAGAAGCCGCCGTCGGCAATGTTGGCCGGCATGGTGCCCAGAAATTCCATCGAGCGGCCGTTACCGGTGAAGGCGACGGGACTGTCTTGATTATCAGGCTGCGCGCTTGTCTGGGTGACGTGGACCTGTTGAAAACGCTGTCGCAGAAACGAATGAACGCTGAGCAATTCGCCGTTGCGGTCGAGCTTGGCGTCGGCGGCGTCCCAGGCCCGGGTGGCAAACCGCAGCTCACCGAACAATGCGGCGAAGACCAAGCTGAGCAGGGTTAGCGCCACCAGCAGTTCGAGCAGGGTGAAGCCCGCTTGGCGATGCGAGCGCCCAGCGGTGGCGCGGTATTTTCTACTGCGAGGCAAGGCGAAGCGTCGACAGGGATACGGTGCGCTTCGTCCCCCCGTCGCTCCAGATCACGTCGACCGCGACGGAAAATGGCCGTAGCTGGCTTGGTGTTGTGCCGTCATCCGCCGCCAATTCGGTGATATCGATGGCATTGACCGTAACGGTCCAGGAATATTTGTCCAGCTCCTCGCCCGACGTGGTTCCCGCGGAGAGCGGTTCGGCGACGCCGGTCGGCGCCAGTTTGGACTGGGCGATCAGCACGGCTTGTGCGAAATCGTCGGCGGTGCGCGCGTTGCGGAAACCCACCGAGAAGCCTTCGAATATCACTGTCGAGGCGATCGATAAGACCAGTAGGGCGACGACGATCTCGATCAGGGTGAAACCACGCTTGTTTTTCAGCATCGAAGTCATGGCGTAATCGCCACCCGGCCGGTCAGCCAGTCGACCGTAATCACGAACCGGCGTTTGTCGCGTACAATTTCCACGCCGCCGCCGGTCGACGTGCCGTCGGGGAAAAAGCGAATGCTGCCGCCGCCGGAACCAAACAGTTCGGAACGCGCCGTGGTCAAGGTCACTACGGAGTCCTTGGGGAAGCGGCCATTGCGCGTGCTTTGCGAGACCGCGAACCGCTGCGCTTCCACATCGACGTCGAAGGTGACATCGCTATTGCTGGAGATCGCTAAACTGCGGGCATAACGCAGGCCGGTCGCCACATCGCGCGCCGCCGCGCGCATTTCGGTGCCGGGCAGCGCATTGCCGATCAGCGGCGAGGCCACGGTCAAGGCGAGGCCCATTAAGGCGAGGACAACGAGAAGTTCGACTAAAGTGAACCCGCGCATGAGAGACCTATTGCCAACTCACTACATCCCGGTTCTCGCCGTCACCACCTTCCTGGCCGTCCGCCCCCAGAGTGAACAAGTCATATTCGCCGTTCTGCCCAGGGAACCGGTACTGATAGGGCCGGCTCCAGGGGTCTAGTAAGCTCGACTCTTTCTTAAGGTAGGGCCCCGCCCAGTTTCTAGCGTCGACCGGGGAATTCATCAGTGCGTCCAAACCTTCAGAATCGCTGGGATAGCGGCCAACGTCGAGGCGGTACAAATCCAGCACCGCTCCCAAGTTGTCGATCTGGATGCCCGCCGTGTTACTTTTCGCGCGCCCCAGATAGCCGATGGTCTGCGGTACCGCGATGGCTGCGATCAATCCCAGGATCGCCAGCACGACCAGCAACTCCACAAGGGTGAATCCTGCCGATCCGAGGGGTTGGCCGATACGGCGCTTGCGAGCGGTATTTGAGTTTAGGGCGTAAGTCATGGTCCCGAGCCGTGTTAAGCGGTTGTGGAATTGTATCATAATTCAGAACGCTAGCTGATTCACGCCGAGGATGGCGCTCAATAATGTCACAATAACGACGGCGACCAGCAAGCCGAGCCCGATGGTGAGCGCCGGCACTAGCAGCGCCAGCAGGCGCCCAACTGTGCGTTGCACGTCGCGTTCCTGAATATCGGCGACCTGATCGAGCATCCGTTCAAGCTCGCCGGTCTCTTCGCCGACACGGATCATGCTGAGCGCCAAATGGGGCAGCACGTCTTCCTCCGCGAACGAACGGCTCAGGCCCCGGCCTTCTTTTACCGAGGCCGCGGCGCGATCAACGGCCTCGCTCAACGCTAGATTATTCAATGTGTCGCGGGTGACCCCCAGCGCTGGCAGCATCGCCACGCCATTATGAAGCAGGGTGCTCAGCATGCGACAGAAACGGGCGGCCTCTATCTTGCGCACCAAGCCGCCGATCAACGGCCACCGCAGGACAGCAGCATCGAACTTTAGCCGGCTTTCTGGCTGGGCCAGCGCCCGGCGCAATAGCGCGATCCCGCCGATGATAACGATCAGAAAGGCCCACCAGAACGAGCCGAGGATATCGGCGACACCCACCAGGACCGCCATCGGCAAGGGCAGTGCCTGTCCGGCGCTTTCGAACATGGGTTGGAATTGTGGGATGACCCCGGTCAGTAGTACGACGAGGGAAATACAGGCGACGATCACCAATATGATCGGGTAGACCAAAGCCGACCGCACGCTTTCGCTGACCGCCTGCGAGCGTTCGAGAAAATCGGCCAAACGCTCGAGCACTTGATCGAGAGCGCTGCTGACTTCGCCGGCTTTGACCATGCTGGTGTAAAAATGCGGAAAATCCTGCGAGCGTGACGCCATGGCGTCGGCCAGTGTATCGCCGCCGCGCACCTGATCGAGGATGCGCTCGATCGCATCGCGCAGGTGTTTTTTCTCAACGATTGTCGCGAGAATTTCCAATGCCCGATCGAGCGGGATGCCGGCATGCAACAATGTCGATAGTTCGCGGGTCAGAAGGCCGAGATCGCGGCGGTTGATCCCACGCCGCAGGCTGAAAAATTCCGAGAGATCGAACTTTTTGGTCGCCGCGCTACCGGCTTCCTCGGCACGAACGGGCGTATGACCCATCTCGGCCAGACGTTCGGCGACGTTGGCGCTGCTGGGCGCGTCCATCTCGCCTTCGAGCATGTCGCCCGATGCGCTGACCGCGCGATATTTGTACAGCGGCATGGTTAAGCTTCGTGGGTAACTCGGAGTACTTCGTCGAGGGTCGTGATCCCGCTCAGGGCTTTCGCCAGCCCGTCCTGGTGCATCGTCTTCATGCCGTTCTCGATTGCGGCTTGTTTTATTAACTGAGGTTCCGCGCGGCGTAACACCAGGCTGCGGATCGGGTCTGTCATTTCCAGAACTTCAAGGATCGATGTCCGCCCACTATAACCGGTGCTGCCGCATTGATCACAGCCGCGCCCCCAATACAGCGCCATGTTATCGCCGGTGTGGACATAGCGTTCCAGGTTGAACTGACGAACGATTTCGGGAAGCACTTCGATGGGCTCGCGGCAGTGCTCGCAGATTGTCCGCACCAGGCGCTGCGCTGTAATGCCGTTGATCGTCGAGGTCAGCAGAAAATCCTCGATACCCATATCGAGCAGGCGCGTTACCGTCGAGGGGGCGTCGTTGGTGTGGACGGTCGACAACACCTTATGCCCGGTAAGCGCCGCCTGAACTGCGATCTCGGCGGTTTCCACGTCGCGTATCTCACCCATCATGATGATGTCGGGATCTTGGCGCAGGAACGACCGCAGCGCATTGGCAAAAGTCAGACCGATTTGGGTTTTCACCTGGACCTGGTTGACGCCATCAAGCTGATATTCCACCGGGTCTTCGACGGTGAGGATTTTCTTCTCGCCATTGTTGAGATGGATTAGCGAAGTATAGAGCGATGTGGTCTTACCGCTGCCGGTCGGCCCGGTGACCAGGACGATACCATGGGGACGGTCGAGAATATCGAGATAGCGCGGTAGTGTGGCGTCACTGAAGCCCAGCGTATCGAAGCCCAGATCGACGCCGCCTTTGTCGAGGATGCGCAGCACCAGACTTTCGCCATGCATGGTCGGTACGGTGGAGATACGCAGATCGATCTCTTTGCCGCGGTTGACCAGCCGAATACGGCCGTCTTGGGGCAGGCGCGTTTCGGCGATATTGAGGTTGGCCATCAGCTTCACGCGCGAAATAACCGCGGCGCGCAAATTATTCGACGGCGATTGCATATCACGCAGCACCCCGTCGATGCGGTAGCGAACCCGGAGCGTGCGCTCGAACGGCTCAATATGGATATCGGAAGCGCGGGTTTCGACGGCGCGCCCGATAATCGAATTGACCAGGCGAATTACTGGCGCCTCGCTGGCCAGATCGCGCAATCGGTTAATGTCTTCGCCGGTATCGTCGAGGCCGCCGAGACCATCCATGTCGAGCGCTTCGACCTCGACGTCGCCGCTGGCCAGCATGGCCTCGAACGCGGCTTCGATCTCAGCCGGAATTCCCACCCGCGGTACAACAGGCTTGTCGGTCGCCAGGCGCAGGGCGCTCAGCGCGTAGTCGTCCAGCGGATTGGCCATGGCGACCACCAGCCCCTGGTCGGTCTCAGCCAGGGGTAAGACACGATATTCACGCAAAAAATTGATGCCCAACTGGTTTTCCAGCAGCGGACTTTCCGGGTAGTCGTCGCGCTCGACCAGGGGCATGCCAAGCAGCGTGGACAGTAACCGGGCGAGCGCGTCTTCGGTGATCAGGCCGAGCCGCGTCAGCAATATATCTGTCTGCTCGTGGGTCTCGTTTGCGAGCCGGTTCACCCGATCCGCTTCACGCGTATCGAGTTTGCCGTTTTCAACCAGCAGGTCGAGCAGGGGCGAACGGGCAATTGCGTCGCCGGCCCCGCCGTCAATGGCGGTCAGTTTCGGATCTTCGGTTTCGAGTGCCATCGGCGTCGTCCTTATATCCGCGTTGCTCTCGGTTTCGTCATTCGTCTCAGTCCACCGGTCAGCCTAAGCGCTAGAATACGACAAGTGGACCGTATAGCCAGACGATCCAGAAGCCAAAGCACAAATATGGCCCAAAGGCGATCTCCTCTCGCGCGATATCGCGGCGGCCGGTTACCATTATAACAAGTACGACCGCGAGGCCGGTTACAGATGCAATCAACAAAACACTCGGCAAACCAGCCCAACCCACCCAGGCGCCGGCCGCGGCAAATAGCTTGGCGTCGCCGCCGCCCAGGCCGTCATAGCCCCGTAGCCGGCGAAATGTAGCGGCCACCGCCAAAAATAACGTTAACCCCACAATTGCGCCAATAATGTGGGCGAGTGGGTCGAGGGTCTCGAGAATCAACGCCGCGGCCAGGCCAGTAGCGATCAGCGGCAGGGTGATCGCATCCGGCAGCATTTTTTCGCGAAAATCGATCAATGTCAGGGTCAGTAAGGCCCAGCCGAGCAGACAGCCGATCACGATCGACCAGCTGGTGAGGGTGCTGACCGACCAAATAGCGATTCCCAATGCCGCCAGTTCGGTCAGTGGATAACTTGAGCCTAGGGGCGTGCCGCAATGGCGGCAGCGCGCACGCGTTGCTAACCAACTAAAAAGCGGAACCAGATCGCGCGCGGTGAGCTGTGCCTGGCAGGAGGTGCAGGCCGAACGGCCGAATATGATGGTCTCGCCGCGCGGCAGGCGGTGGGCAACGAGGCCGACGAAGCTACCGACGAACGGCGCCGCCAATAGCGGCAATAACCAAGTGAGCTCGGCCGGAAGGGTCATTTTACTGCCGTACCCGTTCGATCCGCCGACCGGGTGTCAAAATGCCGCTAGGGGGCGACGACCAAACAATTTTGATTTCTGGATTTCAAAGATTTGCACAATCCGGTTGCCGCTGCCACATCGGCCAACGGGCCCGCCTGCAGGCGATAGAAAGTGCCCTTTGCCAAATTGGCTTGCTGCACATGCAGGGTGAGACCATCGAGTAAATCCTGATTGGCCTGCTGCATTGCCGCCCACGTTGCCTGGGTATCTTTTCGATTGTCCAAGGCGGCGAGCTGAATTCGCCACGTTGCGCGTTCCACGATTGCCGGCCGCACCTTCAGTGTGCCTGGCGCTGACTCCGGAGCTGAGGCATCTACGGGTAGACGCGGCGCGGCGGCCAGTCGCGGTGGCGGGGGCGCTAATTCGAGGTTCGGCGACGACGGCGCGTCGCTCGTGCTTTGCGGCGTCGAGGCGACGGTTGCCGGGACGCTGATTTGCTGAGATGTCGCGGTGGGGCGGCCTCCCGCGACCCGGTCGATCAACGGGTCGAGGTCGCGCATGCGACGGCGTAGTTCATCTGTAATTGCGCGCGCGTCGCCCTGACTGCCGGCAACGCGCGGGGTGAGAAGCACGAGCAATTCCGTACGCAGGACGGTTTCCTCGGTCCGTCCGAACAAAGCGCCCAGGACCGGAATTTTATGGAGCGCCGGAATTCCCACATTGGTGTCGAAAGTGCGGTCGCGGATTAGGCCGCCCAAAGCGACCGTTTCACCCGACTGTACGGCGATTGAGCTGGCGATCTTGCGGGTACGGATTGTCGGCGAATCGATCCCTGACGTGGTGGTCGCGACGACGTCGCTGACTTCCTGTTCGATATCCATGATCACCAGCCCGCCGGCATTGACCCGCGGCGTGACCGACAGGATGACGCCGGTATCTCGCTGCTCGACCGAATTGACCAGTGGTGTGCCTTCCTGGGTAACTGACTGGGCCTGCTGGGTCACCACCGGCACCTGGTCGCCCACCTGCAGGCGCGCGGTGCGGTTGTCGAGCACCATCAATTGCGGCGACGATACGACATTGAGATCGGTCACCTCGTCGAGGGCGTTCAAGACCACGCGAATGTCGGTCGCGTTCAAAACGTAGGAGAAGCCTGGGAATATGGAATCCGCTGTGCCGGTGGCAAACTGGCTGAGCGAGAAAGTGCTGCGACCGTTTTTAAAGAACCATTGCACGCCATATTGCAAAGTTTCGTTCAGCTCGACTTCGGCAATGGTTGCCTCGACCAGGACCTGGAGCGGCGGAATGTCGAGCTTGGTCAACGCGGCCTCGACCATGCGAAAATCGCTGGGAGTCGCCAACACGACCAGCGCGTTGTTGCCCTCGTCGGCGATGATGCGAACTTCTTGCTCGCCTTCGAACACCAGGCTGGTGCCGTCAGCGTTTATATTCGTCGCCGGATTCGTTGTTCCACCGGCCGTCTGTTGCGCTGGGGTGTTGTTCTGAGGCGGCGTATCGTTGTCGTTCTGCGTGGCTGGGGCACGCACGACGACGGGGCGCAAGTTTGGCGCCACCGACGGCTGACCCGGACGGTCGCGAGACGCTGTGGCTGAGAATATATCGCCAAGCACTTGGGCCAGGTCGGCGGCGTTACCGTTTTGAATGTAATAAACGAACAGCCGGCGGCCGGCCTCGTCGGTGCTTTCGTCGAGTTTTTGAATCCATTTCTCGGCGCGCGCGATGTATCTCGGCTGAGGCGAAATAACCAATACCGCGTTCAAACGCTCCAACGGGACAAACCGTAAAATGCCTTCCAGCGGCTCATCGTTGGCGGCGCCGACAATGGTTTCGAGGTCGCCAACGACCGATGATGCGTCGGTAAATTCGAGCGGGAAAAGTCCGAACGACATGCCGGCCAGCCAGTCCACATCGAAGGTATCGATGAGCGACAGCCAGGTCTGCATTTCGCGGCCGGGTCCCGCCAGCACCAACAGATTGCGGCTGGTGTCGACCCGGACGATGCTGCCCTGGGTGACCACCGGTTCGAGGATGCGTTGGATCTCGCGCGCGGACACAAATTCCAGCGGCACGATTTGAATGGCGTACTGGCTGCCGCGGGGCAGGCGCTCGTTGCCGATGCGAATACGTTGCGCCTGGCGGGGCGCTTCTTGCGCGGGAACGATCTTATAAAGATTGTCGACCGGGACGATGGCCGCGCCGATCATTTGCAAAACATTTTCGAACGCCGGCAGAACCGCGGCCCGCGATAGGGGCCGGCTGGTCTGCAGCGTGATCGAGCCATCGATCTGCGGATGGACGGAGTAATTCAATTCGAGGACTTCGCTCATCACAACCCGCGCGACGTCGCGCACATTCGCGTTCGCAAAGCTAAGAACGATCTCGCCGCCATTAGTGACGGTAAGCGGTGCGCTGGATATTGGCCGTTCGTTAATGAACGTTCCGGTGCCCAGGTCGATCTGCGGGGTTCTTTTCGGCGCGGCGACGACTTCATTGACCGGCGGCGCCGGCGCATCACCGGCTGTTGAAGTCGCTACCGGGGCGGTCGTTTGTGCAGGCGCATTTGCGACAGCCGTAGCCTCGTCGGTCTCGGCCGACGGCTGTTCATCAAACACCTCTTGCAGCTCGGCGCACGATGTCAGCGTCAGACATAGCAGCACAAACGCTGCGCGCTGCCAGGAATTGCGAAATGGCATTAGGACATTATCCCCAGATTACTGAGCACTAAAATCGCAGAAAAACCCCTTAAGTCCAAGAAAATACTGACAGAAAAATATCGACGTCGCGCGTGAGTGTGATTAGGTATGGTTAATACAAAGTAAATAATTCGGCCTGGATGATCTGGCTGTAGACCAAATTGGTCGCCACGTAGTAGGGGTTATCACGCTATATTCCCAATGAGGCCGGTTTCACTGAAGTAAAACCGTCCCTGTCTTGGAGTGCTCGCGGGTATGGGTGAAGCGACCCCGGAACTCGAATTCGATGATATGTCGTGGCACGACGTTATCGTGTACGGATTGCAATTTGATGTCGGCGACGCAAGCCAGGGCGACTGGCGCAGCGATCTCGTATTCGACATCGACTACATCGCCGAATGGGTTTCTGGCGGCGAGCGGGGTGCGCGGTTTCGCGTCGCGCCGGCGACGCTGACCTTTCACGAGGTGTCGGATCTGCGCATCGACGTCGATTTCGGCGACAGCGGCGTCAGTACGATGATGAACGAATTGTCGATCGCGAATATTTCGCGCACTCTGGTCGACGATCAGAAGCGTTTCCCCGACCGCGATTATTACCGTTGGCGCATCGAACTCAATTGGCCCCAGGGCGGCGAGATTACCTTTGGCGGGCGCGGCTTTACCCAGACTTTGCGTGCCGACCCGGTGCTGCTCGATGAGCAGCGCCTGCCCGCCGGCAGTCGCCGTTAGGGGCTGGCCGGCATCATGATTCGCTGGGGTTTCAGGTTGGCCATCGCCCTTGCTGGCGCGGCTTTTGTATTTTTTCAAATCAGCCCCGCGCCAGCCCAGAGCGTCGCCGTTGATGTGGAACTGGTTCTGGCGGTCGACGTGTCGGCCAGTATCGACCGCACCGAGGTCGATCTACAGCGCGCCGGTTATCTCAGCGCGCTGACCCAACCGGCCGTCGTCGACGCTATGCTATCGGGACCGCTCGGGCGCATCGCCGTGACTTTTATCGAATGGTCGAAAACCCAGCGCACGGTGATCGGTTGGACCATAATCGACAGTCCCCAAGCCGCTCAGGCGTTCGCCGCCGCCGTTGCCGCCCAGCCGCAACCGCCGGGGGGGCTCACATCGATTCGCGGCGCGCTCGACTTTTCGGTCGCCAGTATCGAAGCCAATGGGATCGAGGGGACGCGCCGGGTGATCGACCTCTCCGCCGATGGCCGCGATTGGGAAGGCGATGGCCAGATCGTCGCCGCGGCGCGCCAGCGCGCGCTCGACCGAGGCATCGTCATCAACGGTCTGGCGATCCGGCCCGATCTTGAGCAAACCGAGGTGGAAGGGGTGAAATACGACCTCAACGGTTATTTCCACGCCTTCGTGGTGGGCGGCCCGGGCTCCTTCACCATGGTGGTCGAAAATCCGGCGGATTTCCCCCAAACGGTGGCGAAAAAACTGATCCTTGAGATCGCCGGTCTGCCGGACGCGGAAAGATCGGCAATTTCGAATTAACGACGATTTAGGTTTGCCCCCGCCAGGTAAAACGCCTAGAAGGCGTTGAGCCGGGGCGTAGCTCAGCCTGGTAGAGCGCCTGCTTTGGGAGCAGGAGGTCGTTGGTTCGAATCCAGTCGCCCCGACCATTTGTCCCCGAGGTTCTGGGGCTAAAATCAGTACGGAAACCGAAGCGATGCGCGCACGAATTTACCAACCCGCCAAAACCGCGATGCAGTCGGGCCGCGCGAAGACCGGCAAATGGGTGCTCGAATACGAGCCCACCCGCCGCCAGCAGCTCGACCCGCTGATGGGTTGGCCCGGGGCCGGCGACACCATGGCGCAGGTGCGGTTGACCTTCGATACCTGCGACGACGCCATGGCCTATGCCGACAAGCACGATATCGCCTATAGCGTTCAACAACCGAAAGAACGTATCGTCAGACCCAAGGCTTATGCCGATAATTTTGCCGTGTCGCGTAAGGTTCCCTGGAGCCACTGAACAGCAGCCAGTGTCGCGACAGGGCACGCCTCATGTTTGGGCGCCCGTAGCTCAGCTGGATAGAGCGGCGGATTTCTAATCCGCAGGTCGCAGGTTCAAGTCCTGCCGGGCGCGCCACACTTTGCCAGATAATTTTCACCTAACTCCTTACATGGGCTACCGCGCGCGGGTGCGTTTACGCTACATTTCCGCACGCGCTAATTTGAATATCGGGAGATCAATACATGTATGCCTTCACTCTTAAGGACGAACAGGAGTTTGATCCAAACAAGCATGTCGAGAAAATTCTCGGCCGCGCCGCCGAGGGCGATTTTACCGTCGCCTGTTGGGAGCCGGGCCAGGTGAGCCCCGACCATTGCCACCCCGATGCTACCGAAATCTATTTTTGCGTCGAGGGTGGCGGCACCATGAAGACTGCCGAGGGCATTACCGAGATCAAGCCCGGTGCCTTTGTCGTTCACCCGCCGGGCGAAGTGCACGAATACACCAACGGGCCAGAACGGACCTTGCTGTTTCGGGTGCGCTATGGCTCGGAGATGGCGCCGCGTATGATCGGCTGGCCGAGCAATCCCGAATGGCAGGCGACGCCGGAAGACATCGAATATTTCGAAAAAAACCCTGTCGGGTAGCGCCTCAGTCGCCGGCCGTCCGAAACGCGTCGATGCCCAGCGCGGCGCGGAACTCGGCGGTATCGTCGAGCGCGATGTCGTCGAGATACATGCCAGTCGCATCGGCCACCCGGTCGAGGGCGTCGAACAGGGCAGCGATGGCGGCGGCGTCGACCATGCCGGCATCGCCGACCGCCGCCCGGCAGAAATTTCGCGTGCGTTCCAGGCGCCTGGCGTCACCGCTCAGTATCGCGTCGGCGAAGTTGCGCAGCGTCTGCCCACCCGGCACACCGCCATTGCCGCCGGTGGCGCCAATCGCCGCTGAGAGGTCGTAGTCGTTACCGGATTTTTGACCGCTCGCACGGAGCTGGCGCACATGGGCGGTCGTTCAGAAGAAGCACTGATTGAGCGCCGAGACCCGCGCGGCAATCACTTCCATTTGCGGCCGGCTGATGGCCCGGTCGCTATAGGTCGGATCGGTGATGTGGTTGCGATCGACATAGTAGGTGGCGACGATATTGAAGAACATGCGCGCTTGGGGGGCGGCCAGGCTGATCGCCCGATAGCTGTTAGTGACGAAGCCCTCATTGTATAGATCGGCCTCGGCCGCGCCGGCCCCGCCAAGCGGGATAGTCGGCACCCAGGCGCCTTCCTGAACAGCGCCCTCGGGTCGAATTCGCGAGGGGAAACCGGCGACGGGTGCGGGTAGTTCCAAAGTCGCCATTCCTATTGCGCGAACGAACGTATCGACCGCGATCACGCAGGCGATAACCACCACCAGCTCGACATAGGCGGCATCGCGGAGCCCGCTGGCCAGGGTTTCCCGATACCAAGATTCGGTCAGGCGTCCCGGGTCTGTGGCGATGCGGTGGATCGCTTCGATTGCCGGATCGGGCAGGGTGCTTACGCTGTTGTGGACGCCGTCGATGTCGTACGGCGATAAAGCTGCTTTGCGGTCGGCACACAGGGTGCAGCGGTGCGCGTGGCGCAGCTCGGCGGCGATGGCGACGCGTTCTTCGCCACTCCAGCGCAGGCCGGGCCGCGCCAGCCAGTCCCAAACGTGCTCGTGAAGCACGACGATGTCGAGGCGCACAGGGAAGGGGGCATCGATGTAGGAAATGCTAGTGGACACGCTGGATAATCTCTCTTCTGCACCGAGTGTAGCGGACGGGCCAGCGCTTGTCAGGCCGCTACGGCGATCGTCGCCACGTTCGCCGTGTCGAGCGGTGCGCCGGTCACCGCCTGCACGTCCTCGGCTGTGAGGCCCGGCGCTACCGCTTCCAGCACCAACCCATTGGTTGTCACCGCGATCACCGCCATGTCGGTGTAGATTTTGCGGACCACGCCGCCAGCGGTCAGCGGGTAGCTGCGCTCGGCGACGATCTTGGCGTCGCCCTCGCGCGTCGTGTGGGTCATCATCACAAACACCCGTTTGGCGCCCGCCGCGATATCCATGGCGCCGCCGACGCTGCCCGATTTTTGGTGCGGTAGGCGCCAGTTGCACAAATCCCCATTGCCGGCGACCTGGAAAGCGCCGAGCACCGCGCAGTCGAGGCGGCCGCCGCGCGCGATGGCGAACGAGTCTGTGTGATGGACATAAGCACCACCGGGGATCAGCGTGACCAGCCCCTTGCCGGCGCTGACCAAATCCTGCTCTTCCTCGCCCGGGGCCGGTGGTGGCCCCATGCCGACAACGCCATTCTCGCTGTGGAACATCACGTCGCGGCCTTGCGGAATAAAAGACGGGATCAATGTCGGCATGCCGATGCCCAGATTGACCAGCCAATTGTCTTCCAGGTCAGCAGCGACGCAGGCGGCGATTTGGTCTCTTGTCATGAGGTGGGGGGTCAGCAGGTTGGAGGTTTCGCTCATTGCTTTTCCTTGCCGATCGCATAGGGGCCGGTGATGTAATAGCGGTCGACAAATACGCCGGCGGTGACGATCACTTCCGGGTCGAGGGCCCCGAGGGCCACTTCTTCAGCGGCTTCGACGATGGTGTAGTCGGCTGCCATCGCCATGATCGGATTAAAATTGCGCGCCGCCTTGTGGAAGATGAGGTTGCCGCGCGGGTCGACTTTATATGCTTTGACCAGGGCAATATCGGCGCGCAGTGGCAATTCCAACACATAATCCCTGCCGTCGATGTTGTGGACCGGTTTACCCTCGGCCAGATCGGTGCCGACTGCTGTTGGCGTGAGAAACCCGCCCAGACCGGCCCCCGCCGTGCGCATTCGTTCCGCCAAAGTTCCTTGCGGCACGATTTCAAGCTCAATCTTACCCGCGTCGTATAATTCTTTGAAAACAAACGATTCTTTTGCCCAAGGAAAAGTACAAATCAGCTTCGAGATGCAACCTTCGCCAAGCAATCGCGCCAAGCCCGAGCGGCCGGTGCCGGCATTGTTGCTGACCACCGTCAGGCCGCGTACGCCGCGGTCGCAGACCCCGTCGATGAGGAATTCCGGCACGCCGGGCTCGCCAAACCCGGCGACCAGAACGGTGGCGCCATCTTGGACCTGGTCGACCGCGTCTTCGAGCGTATCGGCGCGTTTATTTTTCATATCAGAACAACATTATGGGCTGGGAACAAAATAGGGCGCCGGAGTGCCGTCGCTGTCCTCGCGATAGACTACGCTCACATTTTGACCCACGGCGACGCTATCGGGATCGCAATCGACGATCCGGCTCATCATGCGAAAACCTTCGGTGAGATCGACCAGCGCGACCACATAGGGGGCCTCGTCTTTATGGGCGGGCGGTGCCCGGTGGATGATCGAGCAGGCGTGAACCACGCCGTCGCCGGCCGATACGTGCCATGCGGGTTCGGGCGTGCCGCAGGTCGGACAGATCGAACGGGGATAGAAGATCGCCGCATCGCAAGCGGCGCAGCGCTGGTAGCGCAGTTCGCCGGCGGCGATACCTTCCCAATAGGGGGCGGAATCGGGATCGGGCAGTTCTTCGGCCATGGTCGTTTTCTCCGATTGCCTATTCGAGGCCCAATATAACAGTGCTGTTGGACGACAACACGCCGCCGGTACCGCTGGCCAGCGCCAGGGTCGCATTGGCCACCTGACGGTCGCCGCACTCGCCGCGCAACTGGCGTACCGCTTCGATCAGTAGAAAGATACCGTATTGGCCGGGATGGCAGTAGGACAGGCCGCCGCCCATGGTGTTCAGCGGAAATTCGCCGCCCGGCGCGGTGCGCCCACCGGACACGAAGGTGCCGCTTTCGCCCAGCTTGCAGAAGCCCAGAGATTCCAGTGTCAGCAGCACGGTGATAGTGAACGAGTCGTAGATTTCCACCACGTCAAGATCGCTATGCGTCACGCCGGCCATGGCGAAGGCGCGCTTACCGGATTGCGCCGCCGGGGTCACCGTGAGGTCGGGCATCTCGGAAATCTGCGCATGCGAATGGGATTCACCCTGGCCGAGCAGCCAGACCGGCGCCTTGGGCAGGGTCTTGGCGATCTCCGGGCTGACCACGACGACGCAGCCGCCGCCGTCGGTCACCAGACAACAGTCGAGGCGGCGCAGAGGTGAGGCGATCATGTCAGAAGCGAGAACCTCGTCGACGGTCAGCGGCTCGCGGCGATAGGCCTTTGGGTTCAGTTGCGCCCACGACCGGGTCGACACCGCCAGTTCAGCCAATTGTTCCGGCGTGGTGCCGTACTGTGACATGTGGCGCGACGCCGCTAACGCATACGCGCCGACCGGGATCGGCAATCCGTAGGGCGCCTCGTATTGGTAGCCCAAATCGGTATGGGCTTCGAAGATGCGCCGCTCGCGCCGTGAGCGCTGGGTGCTGCCATAGAGGATCACCGCGACCTTACACAGCTCGGCCTGGATCGCTGCCGCGGCGTGGCCGAGATGAAATTCGAAGGACGCGCCGCCGACCGACGTGTTGTCGGAATAGCTCGGTTGGATGCCCAAATATTCGCAGACCTGGAGCTGGGGTAGGCGGCCCCAATTGCCGCTGCTGAACACTGCGTCGACGTCCGATTTCTCTAGGCCAGCCTCGGCCAGCGCGGCGACCATGGCCTCGGCCTGCAGGGTCATCACCGTCGAATCCGGTACCACGCCAAGGCGCGACTCAGCGACCCCGGCTATCGCGCAGGCTTTATTTAAACTCATGAACCTAGATCCGGCGTTGGGCTATTCGGCAGCCGCGGCGAAGTCGGGAATTTCCAATTCCGGCAACACCTTGGTCATGAACAGCTCAATCTCTTCGAGCAAATCTTCCTTGGGCTGTTGCGCCCAGTGGAAGATCAAGGTGATGTATTCCGCCGGCGCTTGTTCGTAGGTCTCTTTCCAAGCCTTGATCGACTCTTCGACCGTGCCGCCGATGAAGAAGCCGGAATCCTTGATGTCCTGAATATGTTCCGGGTCGGTTTTGCCGCCCTGCGGCCAGAACGGGAAGAACGGGCCGTAGAAATTCTTGTAGATGTCGAGATCGTATTCGCGCAGCTTACGGTCATAGTCTTCCGGCGTCTTGGTGATATGGGGCCACCGCACCAGGTTCTGCTGCTGGCCGCGCACGAAATGGCGGCCATACTTTTTCGATTCCTCGACATAGAGGTCGATAAATTCGGCCATGCCCTCGGTGGTCATGAAATAGGTCGGCATTAAATTATGCTTGGCGCAGAAGCGGATTGCCTCCGGGCTTTTGTTGACGGCAACGAATACCGGCGGACGGGGTTTCTGGTAGGGCTTGGGCACAACGCAAACTCGTTGCACCGCGCCGTTTTCGTCGATTTCGCCCTCGACCCCGGCATCGCGCGCGATCTTCCACGACGGATAGTCTTCGACCCCGGTCTCCAACGGGTAGGGCGCTTTGTAGAATTGGCCGTCGAGGCGCACCGATTCTTCGGTCCAGCATTTGAGCAGCATCTCGACGCGCTCTTCGAAGATCTCCCGGTTGCGTATGTCGTCGGCGCTACCGTGCTCGCGCGTCGCCGGGGTTTCGGTGAACTGACCGATGATATTGGTCCAGCGCTTCTGGTAGCCGCGGGCGACGCCGCAGAAGAATCGACCGTTCGACAGATGGTCGATGATCGCGGTTTCCTCGGCGACCCGGATGGGGTCGCGGGTCGCCATCACATAGCCCAGCGCGCCGACATGGATCTTGCTGGTTTGCGACGCCCAGTGGGCGTTGAGGATGCCCGGGTTAGGGCCGATCTCATAGCCTTCGGAATGCAGATGATGCTCGATCGTCGACATGCCCCAAACACCCATGTCTTCGCAGGCTTTGACGATTTCGGTCCATTCGTGAACGACCCACTGATAGGTGTCCGCGTCGTTGCCCATCCCGCGGTTGGCCTTGCGGCCTTCCTCGCCGTCGGACGGGAACATGGGGTACAGTTGGACAATAACTTTGGGCAGCGCCATGGGACTTAGCTCCTGGGTGTTTCGTGGCCGGGATAGTAGCGAAGTCGAGCTATACACCGGCAATACATTTTACTGATATTTCTTATTGTAGAGACCTATAGGTTAGCGGTTCTCTGGGTCACCCAATGCCGGCCGGATCGAGGCCGAAAACTTCCGCTGCCCAGTCCGACATGACATCGCCGATAAGCTGGCGATTGTCGATCTGGCAATGCTCGGCGCCGCCTTCGTCGAGACGAAATATCTTGAGTTTGCGGTTCGGACTGTTGACTGCCTCGTCATAAGTCTTCTGTGCCGTCCATAGCGGTACCTGCCGGTCGTTCTCGCCATGGGCGATGAGCAGCGGGCAGGTGATTTGGTCGGCGATACCCTCGAGCGTCATCTTTCGTGAGACCGCCAGCGCGTCTTCCGGTGTCGGTTGGCCCATCACCCACATACCGTGGCTGACCATGTCGGGCACTGACGGGGCCGATTCCACTTTGGCGTAGGCGCGTTCGAAATAGACGCTGAAGTCCCACAAGGCGCCCCAGGCGATGCAGCATTTGAGGCGTTTCTCGAAGGCCGCCGCGCGCGGCGCGTAGTAGCCACCCAAGCTATTACCCGACAGGCCAATACGGTCGCCATCGACATCGTCGCGGGTCTCCACATAATCGACTAATGCTTTGACGTAATGTTCGGTCTCATGGCCGGTCGCCAGACCATGCAGGCGAAGCGCGCCACCGGCGCCCGGTTGGTCGACGATCAGCATATGCATGCCGCGGCGGCGATATTCCTCGCCGATGATCGGGTAGTGAAATTCCTTCAACGAGTCGAAGCCCTGGATGTGAATCATACACGGTGCCGGGCCATCGACATCGGCCTTGACGAAGATGCATGGCATGGCGCCGCTCTTGAACGGCACGTCGACATATTCCACCGGGTCGCGGCCCACTTCGCGGGCTTGGCGATAGAGATCAATGCCGCGCTGGTAGGACATGATCTCGCGTGGGTCGGCGTGGTGCAGGAAACGTTCGGCGCGCAGATGGTAGATGCCGGCGCGGTGATATTTGCGCGCGGCAGTTAAGGGATGGCCTTCCTCCATATCTGCATCGCCCAAACGTTCGAGCTTTTCGGCCAGCTTGGTGAAGGCTTCGTACCAAGCCTCGTTGGCGGTCGCCGGGTCGCCGCCGGCCAGATGTTTAACCGCCCGCAGCGCTTCTTCCGGTTCGCTCGTGGTGCCGACCTCGTCGAACAGGGTCGCCGTGGTCAGGCTCCACGCATAATTGTCTGGAAAATATTCGAACATCTCAATCCCCCTTAAATCACCGTGCCGCGTTTAGCCGCGATCTAATGCAGGCTAAAAAACCACAATGGGGAGACGGGGGGAAGCGTGCGCCGGCGAATTTTCCGCCGGTTTGCCTCACCAAAGATTAGGCGCGGCAACTGTATTAATGGAGCAGTTCCATTATCCAGCGGCCCTCGGGCAGCCCGTGGAAACTGCACACCGGACACCGGTCGGGCTCTTGTTCGGATTCCTGCTCATGGTCGCAGCGCGGACACCGGAACAACGTGATGGGGGGTGCAAGCTTGGCAAGTTGTTCGCTCATATTTCGCTCCTTGGCAAAACACCTACCTGGCGAACATCTCTGACAACTCAGAACGTGTGGACACTATCGTATGCATCGCAGCCGTGCCAAGCGCCGCCGGGGATAACTATGCCAAATCCGGCAGCTTGCTATTTACGGCCATCCTCTTAGGTTCTGCGGAACTGAATTTAGGAGACGATCTATGGGAATGCTGGTCGACGGACGCTGGACGGCGGAAGACGAAGTGAAGGCCAAGACCGATAAAAGCGGCCGGTTCAATCGGGCACAGTCGGTATTTCGCAGTTGGGTGAGCACCGACGGCGCGGCGGGCCCCAGCGGTGAGGGTGGTTTCGCCGCTGCGCCAGGCCGCTACCATCTCTACATCGCCATGAACTGTCCGTGGGCGCACCGCACCGCGTTGATGCGCAAGCTGAAAAAGCTCGATGATGTGATCACGCTCGACCATGTGTTGCCGCGCCGCGACGACCGGGGTTGGATTTTCGATAATAGCGACGATGGCTATCGCGACACCGAGTTAGGCAAGGATGCGTTGCACGAAGTCTATATCGCCGCCGACCCGGGTGTGACCGGGCGGGTCACCGTGCCGGTGCTGTGGGACCGCGAACGCGAGACCATCGTCAATAACGAATCGGTCGAGATCATCCGCATGTTTAATGGCGCGTTCGACGCGTTCTCCAACAACGATACCGATTTCTATCCCGAAGACTTGGCGGACGAAATCGATCGCTGGAACGAGCTGACCTACAACACCTTGAACAATGGCGTGTATCGTTCCGGCTTTGCCCAGTCGCAAGCGGCCTATGACGAGGCCGTGGTGCAAGTGTTCGAGACCCTCGACAAGTTGGAAGCCCATCTAGCCGATAACCGCTATCTATGCGGCGAGCGGTTTACAGAGGCTGATATCCGCGCTTTTCCGACTTTAATCCGCTTCGATGTCGCCTATTTCGGCGCCTTCAAATGTAATCTACGGCGGCTGATGGATTACCCCCATGTGTGGGCCTACACCCGCGAAATTTACCAGATGCCCGGCGTCGCTGAGACCTGCGATCTGGATATTTTCAAGCGCGGTTACTATTCGCCCAGCCCGCAGCGTAATCCACTAGGCATCGTGCCTCTGGGGCCGATCATCGATCCGATGGAGCCCCACGGCCGCGGGTGATTAGGTCGCTGCTTTAAGCCGCGCGAAGGCGGCGTCGAGGTCGGCGATCAGGTCGTCGCTATGTTCCAAGCCCACATGCAGGCGCAGTAAGGTGCCGGCGGGGTCCCAGTTGGTCGCGGTGCGCGGCGGCGCGCCGGGTAGGATCAGCGATTCGTAGCCGCCCCAGCTGGCCCCCATGGCGAACAGATCCATATGGTCGAGCATGGCGCCTAGCGCGTCGTCGTCATAGTGGCGGTCGAGGATGACCGAGAACAGGCCGGTCGAGCCAAGGAAATCGCGTTTCCACAAATCGTGGCCGGGGTGGCTTTCCAGCGCCGGGTACAACACCTGGCCGATTTCCGGCCGACCTTCCAGCCAGCGGGCCAGGGTGAGGGCGTTTTCCTGGTGCTGCTTCAGCCGCACGCCCATGGTGCGCAATCCGCGCAGCGCCAGGTAGCAGTCGTCCGGCGCGGCGTGCTGACCCGACGAGCGGAAGCCTTTGAACAGGGTTTCGAAATGTTCGTTCTTGGTAACCAGCACACCGAGCATGGCGTCGGAATGGCCGACAATATATTTGGTCGCCGCGTGGATCGACACGTCGATGCCCTTCTCGAACGACTTTAAAAACAACGGCGTGCCCCAGGTATTATCGTGCATGACGATGGCGCCGCGCGCATGGGCCGCTTCGGCAATGGCCGGGATATCCTGCATCTCGAAGGTCAGTGAACCCGGCGTTTCGGTATAGACGATTGTGGTGTTGTCTCGGATCAGCTCGGCGATGCCGCCGCCGATCCGCGGGTCGTAGAAACTGGTCTCGACGCCGTATTTGGCCAGCACATTGTTGCAGAAGGCGCGCGCCGGGAAATAGGCGCTGTCGGTCATCAGAATATGATCGCCGGTCTTGGTGAACGAGGTTAGCGCTACCGTGATCGCGCCGAGCCCCGATGCGGTCGCGATCGCCCGGTCGCCACCTTCGACCAGTGCGACTGCTTCTTCCAGCGCCCGTTGGGTTGGTGTGCCGACCCGTCCGTATACGATGTCGTTCATGAAATCGCGGGTGCGCCAGGCCGCCAGGGTCGGCGCGAGGACGGTGGAGGCGTGATAGACCGGCGGATTTACGATGCCGAAATTGGCTTCCGGATCGCGGCCGCCGCTGACCAGCTTAGTCTCGTCGCGCGGCTCTTTCTCATTTGCCAATGTTTAGCCCTCTGGTCCTTTCGGCGTGTCGTCGCGGCCGCCCCATTCGGTCCACGAGCCGTCATAGATCGCCCAATCGTCGCGGCCGATCAGATGTAGGCCCAAGCCGAGGATGCACGCGGTGATGCCCGAGCCGCAGGTTGTGACCACCGGCTGTGTGCCGGTGGCGCCTTGGGCGTCGAAGGCGTTACGTAAATCTGTGGCGGACACGAACGCGCCGGCCGCGGCATCGACAATTTCGGCGTAGGGCAGATTGCCGGAACCGGGGATGTGGCCAGGCTGCACGCCGGGGCGGAACTCGGGCAAGGCACCGGCGAAGCGGTCGGCGGCGCGCGCATCGAGGACGAGTTCTTCGCCGCTATCGATATTGGCGCGCACCTGGTCGATCGAGCGCACCACGTTGGTATTAAGTTGCGCAGTAAATTTTGTCGCTGCCGGGGCCGGTATTTCTGCGCTAACGGCCCGCCCTTCATTTTTCCAGGCGTTAAAGCCGCCAGTCATCACCGCCACATTGTCATGGCCCATGGCGCGGAACATCCACCACACCCGCGGCGCGGAAAACAGGCCATCTGAATCGTAGACAACGACCCTTTGGTCATTGGCGATGCCCATGGCGCTGACCGCCGCGGCGAAGGCCTCGGCGGTCGGCATCATGTGGGGCAGGGCGCTATCGGGGTCGGAAATCGCATCGATGTCGAAATAGACCGCGCCGGGAATATGGGCTTCGCCATATTCGTCCTCGCCGTTGCGGCCGGTCGGCGGCAGGTGCCAGCTCCCATCGACGATATAAACCGCGGGATCGTCCAAATGGTCGGCGACCCAGGCGGTATCGACCAACGCGTCAGAATTCACATATGACATTGGATAAACCTTATAGTGCGTTGTTTTTGTTATTCATTAAGCGCTATTGAAACGCGTCGATTTTGGCGGCCTTTTTTCTCGATCTTGGTCACCGTCACCGGGCCGATTTCGCCGGTGCGCGCCACATGGGTGCCGCCGCAGGGCTGTAGATCGAGACCTTCGACCCTGATCAATCGTACCTGACCGGCGCCGGTCGGCGGCTGCACGCTCATGGTCTTCACCAGCTCCGGCTGTGCCGCCAGCTCGGCGTCGCTGATCCATTCGGCCGCCACCGGATGGTCTTCGGCGATCAGGCGATTAAGCTCGGCGCCGATCTCGTCCTTATCGAGGCCGGCCTCGGGAATATCGAAGTCGAGGCGGCCCTTGCTGTCGCCCACTTGGCCGCCGGTCACCGGAAAATCCAGTACCGCCGACAGTAGGTGCAAACAGGTGTGAACACGCATATGGCGGTGACGGCGCGCCCAATCGATCTCGAGGGTTACTTGATCTCCCACAGCCGGGGTGGCGCTGCCTTCGGCCGGCACATGAACAATGGCGTCTGCCCCATCGTCGGGACCGCCCTTCACTGTCGTAGCGATCGCGATCTCTGGCCCGCTGGCAAGCTTGAGGGTACCGCTATCGCCGGGCTGTCCGCCGCCGGTGGGATAGAAAAGGGTGCGGTCGAGGATGATGCCGCCGCGGTCGTTGACCGCGACGATTTGCGCCTCGCAGGTGCGCGTATAGGGTTCGCTGCGAAAGAGCGGCTCTGTTGTCATAGACCCTACTTAGCAAGCCAGGCCGGCAAAGGCAGTCCCTTTTCTTTTAAAAATTCGATGTTGAAGATTTTCGACGCGTAACGGTGGGAGCCGTCGCATAGCACCGTGACGATGGTATGGCCGGGACCCAAGTCATTCGCCATGCGAATGGCGCCGGCGACGTTGACCCCGCTCGAAGTACCCAGGCTGAGCCCCTCGCCGGTTATCAGATCGTAAAGCACCGGCAGCATTTCCTCGTCGGGGATCTGGTAGGGCATGTCCACCACCGCGCCCTCGAGATTGCCGGTGATGCGGCCCTGGCCGATACCCTCGGTGATCGATGTGCCTTCGGATTTCAACTCACCGTTGACATAGTAGTTATAGATCGCTGCGCCCATCGGGTCAGCGAGGCCAATTTTTATGTCCGGGTTTTGTTCCTTCAAATATGCGCCCACGCCGGCCAGCGTCCCGCCGGTCCCGACGGCGCAGATGAAACCGTCGAGGCTGCCGTCGGTTTGCTGCCAGATTTCCGGACCGGTGGTCTCGTAGTGGCCGCGCCGGTTGGCCGTATTGTCGAACTGATTGGCCCAGATGGCGCCGTTCGGCTCTTTCTCGTCCAGCTCGGCGGCCAGGCGACCGGAATATTTGATGTAGTTATTGTCGTCGCGATAGGGCTTGGCGGGGACTTCGATCAACTCCGCCCCGGCTTGGCGTAGCGCGTCTTTCTTTTCCTGGGTCTGGGTTTCCGGAATTACGATTACCGTGCGATAGCCGCGGGCGTTGGCGACATGGGCGATGCCGATGCCGGTGTTGCCCGCGGTGCCTTCGACGATGACGCCGCCGGGGCGCAAGGTGCCTCGTTCTTCGGCGTCTTTGATGATCGCCAGCGCGGCGCGATCTTTGATCGAGCCGGCTGGATTGAGAAACTCTGCTTTGCCGAGAATTGTGCAACCGGTCGCCTCGGACGGTCCGTTGAGGCGGATCAGCGGGGTGTTTCCAATGGAACCGGCAATGCCGTCGCGGAAGTCCATTACACAACTTTTAGTGTAGTTTTTGATTATTTACATTTCGTGCGCACACTAACCACGCCGAGAACGGCTCGCAAGGGGCAAGCCCCTGCGCAACGGGATGTGAATCATAGCAAGTCGGCGGAATAGCCGCGTTGACGGCTATCGGACGCGATTCTCTGGACCGCGGCCACGGAAGGCATCGACGAAAAACGACGCCCGCACGTCCATCTTCGGCAGCTCCAGGCGGTGTTGCCACGCTGTCAAAACGACCTTCTCGCCTAAATCCTCATGGCGCACCGCGATGACGCCGTCCCATGCGCCTTGATACTGATCGGTCCAACCGCGAATCAGATTCATCGCGGGGTCGGAAGGCGCGTCGTAATAGACGATGATATTGCCGTGTTCCATCGAATGGACCAGGCGTTCTGAGGGCAGCGGGTCGTTGTAGAAGCCCGGCGGAATCGGCGAGGGATTGTGGGGTCCTGAAGTTGGGAACTCGGTGCCATAATCGACCGGCCCGTCGATATGATCGCGGCCCAAGGAGTCTTCACGCTGAATATCCCGGTAGGCGGGATGATTGGCGTCATATTGGAACAAGGTGTCGCGCCCGCCGCCATGGCCTTGCGCTTGCGCGTCCGCAGCCGGCCAGGCCATGACCAGGCCAAGGGCGATAAAAAATATAACTGGCAAAATACGTGAAACCATTCGTCATCTCCGTTGGCGCTTCGGGCGCGCCAATCATGGGTGCAATCGCAAGTTGGCGCGGATCATACCGGGCCAACCCGCCATAGGCCAAGGCGGACGAGGCGCAAATTGTAGTGTTCGGTCATTTCCGCATTTCCGCCGGTACCGTTAGTCTGCCTGTGAGCTGCAGTTGTTCGCCGAAGTCCATTGTTACAGGAGCGTATAATGAAGACCGAGAAAGTGGCGTTTCCAGGGCATTCGGGTGAAACCTTGGCGGCGCGCCTCGACAGCCCCGACACGCCGCCACGCGCCTACGCATTGTTCGCCCATTGTTTCACCTGCACGAAAGATATTTTCGCCGCCGCGCAAATCGCCCGTTCACTGGCAGAATCCGGCGTCGCGGTGCTGCGCTTCGATTTCACTGGCTTGGGCCATAGCGACGGCGAGTTCGCCAATACGAACTTTTCCTCCAATGTGGCCGATTTGATCGCCGCGGCCGATCATTTGCGCAACCATTATGACGCGCCGGCTCTATTGATCGGTCACAGTCTGGGCGGCGCGGCGGTGTTGGCGGCGGCCGGCGACATCCCCGAATGCAAAGCGGTGGCAACCTTGGGCGCGCCCGCCGATCCGGGCCATGTCGCCCATTTATTCGGCGAGAGCGCTGCGACCATTGAGACCGACGGCGAGGCGGAAGTGTCGATTGGTGGACGGCCGTTTCGGGTGCAGAAGCATTTCCTCGACGATATTCGCGAACAGGTCCTCGATGATTGTATCGCCGATTTGCGCAAAGCCCTGTTGGTCCTCCACAGCCCCTTCGACAAGATCGTCGGTATTGAAAGCGCGGCGGCGATTTTCACCGCGGCGAAACATCCCAAGAGTTTCATCTCGCTGGATACCGCCGACCATTTGATGTCGCGGCGCGAAGACGCGGTTTACGCCGCCACGGCCTTGGCCGGCTGGGCCAGCCGCTATTTGCCAGCCGAAGAGGCCAGCGATGCGCCCGGCGTGAGCGCCGGGGAGGGCGAGGTGGTGGTCGGCGAGACCGGCGAGAACCCGTTTGCCCAAGCCATTGCCGCGGGTCCGCATCGTCTGCGCGCCGACGAGCCACCGCGGGTTGGCGGCGGCGATACCGGACCGACCCCCTATGGCTTACTGCTGGCCGGTCTCGGCGCCTGTACGTCGATGACGCTGCGCATGTACGCCAACCGCAAGAAAATTCCGCTCGAGCGGGTGGTGGTTCGCCTGCGCCACGACAAGATCCACGCCGAAGACTGCGAAGCCTGCGAGACAAGCGTCGGCAAGATCGACCGCATTGACCGGGTAATCGAGCTCACCGGCGACCTCGACGACGCGACGCGTCAGCGCCTGCTCGAGATCGCCGACAAATGTCCGGTCCATCGCACGCTGGAAAGCGAAAATCTGATTGTCACTGCGCTTGCCGGGCCGAATTGACGCTACGGCCTGTTGACATTGTTCGGGGATATCCCATAAACTATTGAAATAATTAAATAAAAATAACTTGATTTGGCCTATGTGCTGCCGTTCTGGCAGCATGATGCCGACGACAGGAAGAGGAAACTAAACGTGATACATGTGAAATCGATGCTTGCCGCGCTCGCTGCGGTGATCGGCTTGAGTTTCGCGCCCGCGCCAGCTCATGCGCAAGGCTGCGGCAGCGTTACCATTGCCGATATGAATTGGAGCTCGGCGACGTTCATGGCGGCGCTCGACCGGTTCATTCTTGACCATGGCTACGGCTGTGACGCCTCAGTGGTCCCCGGCGATACTATGCCGACGGGAACCTCGATGATGGAAAAAGGCGAGCCCGACGTCGCCCCCGAATTATGGTCCAATTCATTCAAGGAAGCGCTCGATGCCGGGGTCAAGGAAGGCCGGCTACTGATCGCCGGCAAGTCGTTATCCGATGGTGGTGAGGAAGGCTTCTGGGTGCCGAAATACCTGGTCGATAAGGATCCGTCGCTGGCGACGATCAAGGGTGTCATGGCGAATGCCGCCATGTTCAAACATCCCGAAGATCCAAAAAGCTCGGCGTTCATGGGCTGCCCGGCCGGTTGGAATTGCCAAATTTCCGCCGGTCACCTGTTCGATGCGCTGGCGCTAGAGGACTCCGGGTTCCAGATCGTCGATCCTGGCTCGGGCGCCGGCCTCGCCGGAGCGATCGAGAAAGCCTATAACCGTGAGGAGCCTTGGTTCGGCTATTACTGGGCGCCGACGGCGTTACTCGGCCGGTTCGAGATGGTCAAGGTCGATTTCGGCTCCGGTGTCGATCTCGAGCACTTCCAGGACTGCATTACGCAGAAGGAATGCGAGAACCCGAAGGCCACCATGTATCCGCCGTCGCCGGTCCAGACGGTTGTCACATCAGGGTTCGCCAAACGGGTGCCTGAAGCCTTCGCCTATCTGCAAAGCCGTTCGTTCACCAATGCCTTCATGAACAAGTTCTTGGCGTGGATGGACGAGAACCAGGCCGATGGTGAAACTGCGGCGGTCCATTTTCTGCAGACCGAAGAAGAAGTTTGGACGGCATGGGTGTCTGCCGAGGTTGCTGCCAAGGTGCGGGCGTCCATCGCCAATATGTAAGCGCTCCGATTTGAGCTTGGCTGAACCCATTCGGCGTCTTAACACGCCGGATGGGTTTGGCGCGCCTCCGGTCCAAACACACGCGTAAACTAACGGAATCCCAACCGATGCCCTCATGGCTGACTGACTTTCCGCAACTCGACCGCGCCACTCTAGTCGATCTACGTCGCGGTCTCGACCAGGCCTATCGCGGTTTCTCGCGAGAGTTCGGCGCCGAGATCGAGGCTTTTTTCGACCCTCTGCTGTTCTTTCTGGTTTGGTTCGAGAGGCTTTTAATCAACGCTCCCTGGTGGGTCGTCATCATTGGCGTGTGCGCGCTGGTCTGGGCTCTGACCCGGTCATGGAAGCTGATCATCGGTGTGGTCATCGCCTTCCTGTTGATCGGTTTCTTCGGCATGTGGAAAGACACGATGAGCACCATGGCGATCATCACTGTGTGCACTTTGGTCTCAATCGTGCTTGGCGTTCCCATCGGCATTCTTATGGCCCGTTCCAACCGGGTGCAGATGGTGGTCATGCCGATCCTCGACGTCATGCAGACCATGCCGGCCTTTGTCTACTTGATCCCCGTGGTCATGCTGCTCGGTATTGGTAAAGTGCCGGGCGTTATCGCCGTTGTGATTTATGCTATTCCGCCGGTCATCCGGCTGACAAATCTCGGCATTCGCTTGGTCGATCGAGAAGTGCTCGAGGCAGCCGATGCCTTCGGCGCCAGTCCGTGGCAACGGCTCGTCCGCGTGCAAGTGCCGCTGGCCATGCCGACAATTATGGCTGGGGTCAATCAAACCATTATGATGGCGCTCGCCATGGTCGTCATCGCGGCGATGATCGGCGTTAAGGGTCTCGGCCAGCCGGTGTTGCAATCGATCACCAACCAGTATTTCACCCAAGGTCTGCTCAACGGGCTGGCCATTGTGGCGCTTGCCATCGTTTTCGATCGGGTGTCCCAGGCCTATGGCAAGCGGATGCAAAAGCACCATGGCGGAACGGTGCATGGCTGATCTAAAGATACGCATCGAAGGCCTCTATAAAATATTTGGGCCGAACCCCGGCGCGGCGATCGAGCTGGTGCGGGATGGGGTCTCTAAGCAGGAGATGCTCGACGCGCACGACCACGTGGTGGGTCTGAAGGACATTAATCTCGATATGACCGACCAGTCGATCCAGGTGGTCATGGGCCTGTCGGGCTCGGGCAAGTCGACCCTGATCCGCCATATTAATCGCCTGATCGAGCCAACCGCGGGCCGGGTCCAAGTCGATGGCCGCGACGTGATCGAAATGTCGAAAGACGAATTGCGCGACTTTCGCCGCCACCGGGCGTCGATGGTCTTCCAGCGTTTCGCCCTGATGCCCCATCGCACCGTCGCCCAGAATGTCGCCTTTGGCCTCAACATCCAGGGGCTCGAGAGGGGCGAGGTCGACGCCCGCGTCACCCGCTGGATCGAGCGTATCGGTCTCGGCGGCTACGAGGCGCATTACCCCGGACATCTGTCGGGCGGCATGCAGCAGCGTGTCGGTATCGGTCGCGCTCTGGCGACTGATGCTGATATTCTATTGATGGATGAAGCCTTCTCGGCGCTCGATCCCCTGATCCGTTACGACATGCAATCCGCGCTGCTCGATCTTCAATCCGAGTTGAAAAAAACCATCGTGTTCATAACCCACGATCTCGACGAGGCGCTGAGGATCGGCGATTCAATTGCCATTTTGCGTGATGGCGAGATGGTGCAACAGGGCGACCCCCAGTCGATCGTGCTCAATCCCGCCGACGACTATGTGGCCGACTTCGTCAAGGACATCAATCGAAGCAAGGTTATAAAAGTTGCCACCATCATGCGTCCGCCGGCGAACGATACCGAGGGTCCGACGGTTGACGGCGAGATGCTATTGGAAGATGTGGCGCGGATCATGACCGGAGAAGGCGCCGGCTGGGCCCGCGTCGTTGGGGGCTCGGGCGAGGTTGTTGGTCGAGTGAGCACCGCCGATGTGATGGGCTCGATGGTGCGTCAGGCAAACGACGACGATACAGTCCAGGCGGCGCAGTAGGGCTCGCGCTACACCCACCAGCGCCCGCTGGCGCCGATCACCACAACCGCTAGTCCTAGTGGCAAATTGATGGCGATGACTCGGCGGATGCGGGCCAGGTCGGCGCCGGCCTGTTGCCAGTTCGCGCCGTCGACGGCCTCGCGGAAGTCGTCCCAGGCGCCCCAATACATCCAGCCGAATAACAGAATCATCACCCAGGCGAGACCCTGCATGAGGTGCACGTGCAGGCCAGCGAAGGCGAAGCCGCCTTGCACGGTGAACAGCAGCCAATAACCGCTGATCAACAACAACACGATCGCCATCCACACCCAGGGGAAGAATTTCTGCAAGGTGGCGCGCATCAGTGCCAGGCGCTGCGGCGGTTGCTCCAACACCGCCAGCGCCGGGCGCAAGCAGACGTAGATCGCGACATGCCGCCGACCCAAACGACGGCGCCGAGAATATGCAGAGCGAGGGCAAGGGCGGTCATGAGTTTAGCTCCGTTGGGAAGGAGCATACATGGCGGCCATCGCGGTTATGCGCAAGTCCGGGTTTAGTGAAAATCCCGCGAGGCGATGCGGATATGGTTGTTGCGTGGGTGGCGCGCCGGGAGGGCCGGCGCCAGGCGGCGCGGCGTTTTCATTGCGCCGGTGCCTAGCGCGTCGAGATGGGTCGACATATCGATGATGCGCTTGGCGATGACATGGGTGACGATGCCTTCGCGCTGCAGGGTGCCGTCGATGCGCAGCAGGCGCGATGACAGCACCACCTTACGAAAGCGCGCGAACGTATCGGGCCAGACGATAACATTGGCAACCCCGCTATCGTCTTCCAGGGTGACGAAAATCACGCCGTTGGCGCTGCCCGGGCGCTGGCGCACCAGCACCAAACCGGCGACGGTGACCGCCGACCCGTTGGCGCGTTCGACCAGGGTTTCGTTGCGGGCGACGCCGAAACCGTCCATCAGCCCGCGCAGCAATGCCAGCGGATGGTTTTTCAGGGATAGGCGCAAAGTGGTGTAATCGTTGGCCACCGCCTCGCCGTCGCTTTCCACCGGCAGGGTCACGGCTGGTTCGTTGTCCGCCACTTGTGTCGGATGGCGGTTATCGGCGGTGGCGAAGAGCGGTAGCCCCTGGGCGGTCTCGCGGCCATTATGGCCCAGCGCGCGGATCGCCCACATCGCCTCGCGCCGGTCGAGGCCCAACGAGCCGAAGGTATCGCCATCGGCCAGCACCGTCAGCGCCGCCGTGGTCACCTCGGCGCGCCGCCACAGCTCGCCAACCGAGGCGTAGGGATTATCGCGCCCCTGATCGCGTGCCGCCACGATGGCCTGGCCGGCCTCCTCCTTCAGGCCCTTCACCTGGCGCAGGCCGAGGCGCAGGGCGTAGGGGTTATTGGGGACGCCATCCTTCGAGACGGGCCTTTGGCCCTCCTCAGGATGAGGCGGTCTACCGGTTGGTACTTTCTTTAAATCCTCATGCTGAGGAGGCGCAAAGCGCCGTCTCGAAGCATGTGGCACCGCGGGATTCACCGGCTCCAGCGTGTGGTCCCAGTGGGAGTGGTTGATGTCGGGGCCGCGTATCTCGACGTCGTGATCGCGCGCGTCGCGCACGATCTGCGCCGGTGCGTAGAAGCCCATCGGCTGGCTGTTGAGCAGGGCGGCGGCGAAGATGTCGGGATAATAGCATTTCAGCCAGGCCGAGACGTAGACCAGTAGCGCGAAGGAGGCGGCGTGGCTTTCCGGGAAGCCGTAATCGCCGAAGCCCTCGATCTGGTGAAAGCAGCGCGCGGCGAAATCGGCGTCGTAACCGCGCGCGACCATGCCGTCGATCATCTTTTTCTCAAAGGTGTGGATGGTGCCGGTCTTGCGGAAGGTCGCCATGGCGCGGCGCAGGCCGTCGGCCTCGCCCGGCGTGAAACCGGCGGCGACGATGGCGATCTTCATCGCCTGCTCCTGGAACAGCGGCACCCCCAGGGTCTTGCCCAGCACCTCTTCCAATTCGCGCGACGGGAAGGCCACCCGTTCCTCGCCGTTGCGCCGGCGCAGATAGGGGTGGACCATGTCGCCCTGAATCGGGCCGGGGCGCACGATCGCCACCTCGATCACCAGATCGTAGAAGTTGCGCGGCTTCATGCGCGGCAGAAAGGCCATTTGAGCGCGGCTCTCGACCTGGAATACGCCGAGGGAGTCGGCGCGGCACAACATGTCGTAGACCCCTGGCTCTTCGGCCGGCACCGTCGCCAGGTCGAGGTCGCGGCCATAATGCTGGCGCAGCAAATCGAAGCCCTTGCGCACGCAGGTCAGCATGCCCAGCGCCAGCACGTCAATTTTCAGAATGCCCAGCGCATCGAGGTCGTCCTTGTCCCATTCGATGACGGTGCGCTCGTCCATCGCCGCGTTTTCGATCGGCACCATGGCGTCGAGCCGCCCGGCGGTAATCACGAAGCCGCCGACATGCTGGGACAGGTGGCGGGGAAAGCGAAGCAGCTCGTGGGCCAGATTGAGCGCCAGCGCCAACCGCTCGTCGCTGGGATCGAGGCCGAGGTCGCGCACCACCTCTTCGGGCAAGCCCTTATCCGATAGACCCCAGACCTGACCCGACAACGCGCCCACCGTGTCTTCCGATAGGCCCATCGCCTTGCCGACGTCTCGCATGGCGCTGCGCGCGCGATAGCTGATGACGGTGGCGGCCAGGCTGGCGCGGGCGCGGCCATATTTTTGATAGATGTACTGGATCACCTCTTCGCGGCGTTCATGCTCGAAATCGACGTCGATGTCGGGCGGTTCGTCGCGCTCGGCCGAGACGAAACGCTCGAACAACAGATCGAGGCGCGCCGGATCGACCGCGGTAATGCCCAGGCAGTAGCAGACCGCCGAGTTTGCCGCCGAGCCGCGACCCTGGCACAGAATATCTTGGCTGCGGGCGAAACGGACAATGTCCTGCACGGTGAGAAAGTAGGGGGCGTAGCGCAGCTCGGCGATGAGGGCGAGCTCATGGGCGATCTGGCGGCGCACCTTCTCTTCGATACCATCGGGGTAGCGCTCGGCGGCGCCGGCCCAAGCCAGTTTCGCCAGAGCCTGGTCCGGTGTGTCGCCGCCCGGCACCGGGTCGATCGGATAGTCGTAGCGCAACTCGTCGAGGCTGAACCGGCAGCGCGCGGCGATTTCAGCCGTACGGGCGACGGCGTTGGGATAGTCGCGGAACAGCCGCGCCATTTCGCCGGCTGGTTTGAGGTGGCGCTCGGCATTGGCGGCGAGCCGCAGGCCGGCGCTATCGATCGTGCAGTGCTCGCGGATGCACGTCACCACGTCGGCCAGCGCGCGGCGTTCGGGCAGGTGATAATGGACATCGTTGGTGGCGACCATCGGCGTGCCGCAGGTGGCGGCCAGTTCGGCCAGGCGGGCCAGCTGGCTGGTGTCGTCGCCACCATAGCGGTGGGCCGCCGCGAGGTAGCATTCAGCTTTAAGTTTAAGTCTCAACTCTTTGAGAAAGGATTCGAATTCGTCACCGAATCCTTCGGGCGGGAGGGCCAGCAATATCTGTCCGGCGCCGCGCGCGAAAATGCCGCCGGTCAGCAAATCGGCACGGGTCAGATGGCACTCGCCCTTCGCGGCGCGCCGCTTGCCCCGTGTCAGTAGTTGCGACAGGCGGCCATAGGCGGTGCGATCGGTCGGCAGGCAAATCAGCGAGGGACCATCGGTGAGGTCGAGGCGGGCGCCGACGATCACCCGGATGCCGGCTTCCTTCGCCCCCAAATGCCCACGCACGACGCCGGCCAGGGTGTTGTGGTCGGTGATCGCGATTGCCGGATGGCCCAGGGTGGCTGCCTGCGCGGCGAGTTCCTCGGGGTGAGCCGCCCCGCGCAAAAAGCTGAAATTGCTGGTGACTTGTAATTCGACATAGGCGGGGGGAGGGCTAGCCATGGATCACCCGAAAAAGCCGTGCAGGTACCAGCGTGGCGGGTCGGCTATGTCGTCGCTGTAGAGCCCGTCGCGGTAGAGCCAGAAACGGCGGCCGTCACTGTCTTCGACCCGGTAGTAATCACGGGTGTCGTTACCCAATGAGGAAGGGCCCAGAGGAGTGGGATGCCACCATTCGGGCGCCAGCCGCTCCGGCCCTTCGGCGCGCGCAATGCGATGGCTGTGGCGGCGCCAGCGGAACTGCAGGGGCGGATCGTCGGGCACCGGGGCGATGGCGGTGACCGGTTCCGGGTGGGGCAGCAGGCGCGGTGGGCGCGGGCACATCACGGTTGGCGGTGGGGGTTGGGATAAGGGTTCGGCTGTGGAACCAAGAGCGGAAACAACCGTTTGGGCACGCTCGGGCAGATGGCTTTCGCGCGGCGCGAAGCGCACCACATTACCGGCGCCGAAGCGGGCGGCGAGGCGGTCGATCAACTGCTCGAGGCCGATGGCGTCCGATTGCTGGCCGCCGCCGATATAAGAGGTCTGCGCCGCCGAGAGGGGTGCGGTGGTGACGGCGGTTACGGTCAGAAATTCGATGGCTTGTTCGACAGCAGCGGAACTGTCGGGCAGCGGCTCCGGCAGCCGGTCGAGCTGCTCGTTGATCAGCCGCAGAAGATGGCCGGGGTCGCGGCTGGCCCGGCTGGTGCCGACGGTAACGGTATCGATCCGGCCTTTGGATATTACGCTAGCCGCGACACCCCCGGTCTTTACGCCGTTGCCACCACCCACCCGGTAGAGCGCCAGTTCGAGCCGCCGCGCGCCTCGATCGACGCTCGCCAGCCTCTCGCATAAGGCCTCGGTGAGGCGGCGCACCACGGCGGTGACCGAGGCCGGTTCGCCAAGCGGTTCGGCAAAATTGGCGCAGACCCGCCAGGATGGCGCCGGCGGTTGGGGCGAAAGAGGTTCCGGCAAGTGGCCCAGCGCCTGGTCGAGGCGCCGGGTAACGGTCTCACCGAAGCGCCGGGCCAGGCCGGCGCGCGGCAACGCCATCAGATCGCCGATATGGCGTAATCCCAGCCGGGCGAGCCCATCGATAGTCTCTGGCGGCAGGCGCAATGCAGTGATGGGCAGCGGGGCCAGCGCCGCCTGCTGTTTGCCGGGCGGCACGATGGCGTTGGCGTTGCGTATCCGGGTCGCCGCTGCGGAGGAAAACCGGGCGATGGCCCAGGCGGCGCCCGGCGTGTCGGCGAGTCCGGCGCGCGCGCTATAGCCGGCGGCGGCAAACCGGCGCACCAGATCGTCGAGCAGGGCGGTTTCTCCTTGCTCATCCGGTTTGCTTTTAGTGGGGGCGAACAGATGCGCGCAGCCGGTGATGTCGAGCCACAGACCACCGGCGCCGCCGTCCTCCAACCCGTCGATCGCGGTCCACGGCGTATAGCGGCCGCACCAGGTGGCGAACGAGGATAGAGTTTCTAAATCACCTGCCGGGTCGGCGTCGTCGACGGTAACGCCGGGCTCGAGCGCGCGGGCGTCGGCCAGGGTTTGGCCGGGGAACAGCCCGGCTTCCTGCGCCGTCAGGTTGGCGGCGGCGAGCCGCAATGTGCCGCCGCCCTGCGTCGTGACGGTGATATGCGGGTTAGCCGGTGCGGGCGAGAGGGAGGGTTTGCTCCGCTGCCGGCATAGCCGGTCGGTCGCCAGACGCGGCAGCCAGAGCGAAACCACCCGCCGTTTCATCGATCGGGTCATGACGCCATTCCAAGAGCCAGTGATAGGGTTGTCCGCCGCGCACGCGCAGTAATTCCACCTGCCAGCGGGTTATTCCGAGAAGGGAAGTGGGCCAGGCGGGGCCGCTGGGCGCCGCGGTGATGCGCCAGCGGGTGACGCTGGCGATCGGTGGCACGGCGGCGCTGTCATTGCTGACGCTGCCGCGTAGTAGCAGTCCAAAGGTGCCGCCGGCTTCGGCGGCCAATTGCAGGCGGCGGCTTGCGGTCAGGTCGACCGCGTCGATTTCCGCGCAGACCGCGCCAATGGCCGGCGTGCGTAAGGCTTCTTCCATGGCCCACAGCGCTTGTGCCGCGCCCTTGCGGCCGTGGCCTGGGATCCGAACGACGGTAAGCGCCACCGGGTCGAGGCCGAAGGCGGCCAACCCCGGGCCGTATAAGCTTTCGCGCTGGTCGATCCGCGGCGCGATCCACACGAGGGGCGGGCGATGCAGCCGCTGGGCGCGACCGGCCAGGGCGGCGGCAAAGGCCGTGGCGCTGCCGCTGCCGCCGGTAATTTCGTGCACGGATCCGCCCGCCAGCCCGCCTGTCGGCAAATGATCGTCGACAGCAGCCAGGCCAAACGAGACGGCGCGGGGGGCTTCGCTACCGTCGAGGGCGGTGCCTTCGAGAGCGGAAATCCGCCCGCGCAAGCGGCTCAGGGTTGCATTATCGATCGCCATGGGATATCCATATGTTCTTGTTTTGTTCTAATCGGGAAGAGGTGTTGAGTCAACGCGAAGCCAAATATTTTCATGCGAGGATGTGCGGGTATAGCCCGCTCCTGGGTTTGGCGTTAACTAAATAATTCCTAATTACATAAAGAAAATAATGTATTAAAATCGCGTTATGCTTAATATATAAAATTAAAGTAAAATTTTATGACAATATTACTTATATTATATACTGTTTTGATTGAGTTATCTCTCGGCTGCGTCCATTTTATTAACACTTCGTTTACGAATTGGACCCGAGAGGAGCCGCGCCCGTGACAGGATTTTATGCCAGGTTTGCAAAGAGCTTTTCAGCCAAAGCCGCGATCATCGCCGGCTTCAGCGTGGTGGCCTTGGGCGTTGCCACGCCCTCGTCAGCGGAACCCGCTAAAGTGACGAAGAGCCAGCTTATCTCCATCTCGAAGCAGATCGCCCTCAGCGACGAAGTTACCTGCCTGGCGCAAAACATCTATTTCGAAGCCCGTAGCGAGCCGGTCGACGGCATGTTGGCGGTTGGCCATGTGGTCTTGAACCGTCTTGCCAGCGACCGTTTTCCGGACACGGTTTGCAAGGTTGTGCGCCAGGGCGGCGAACAGCGCCGTCACCGCTGTCAGTTTTCCTGGTGGTGCGATGGCCGCAGCGACGAACCGCGTAATGAGGTTGCGTGGAATGCGTCCCGTCTGATCGCCTGGTTTGTCTATAATGGCCAGACTGCGGACCCGACCGGCGGCGCCCTGTGGTACCACGCCGATTATGTCAGCCCGTATTGGCGCGAAGCGTTTGTCGTCGGACCGCAGATCGGCCGCCATATCTTCTATCTGAATGCCGAAAGCGCACGCTCATCGGGCTGATATAAGATATCAGTATCAGTCGATAATCACTTGTAGCTTAAGATTAAAGTAAGTTTTTAACGGCGCTAGAGGCGGGTATCTCGCTGCCCGTGACATAGGCCTCGTGATTATCCGAGATCTGGTTCAACGCGTAGAGATAATTCACCATCATCCCGGCCGATTGCTGCAACCCTCGGTCCGAGAGATCGGCGAGCCAATTGACCCGTTCCACCTGGGCGCCGTTGCTGAGATGAAAATGGGCGACCGAATCTAGCGCCGTACCGGCTGATTCCCGCCGTTGGTAAAGCAAATAGCCGGCCACCAAATGGAGCAGAATGGGCTGTAGTACCGTCACGATGGCTTCGTCTTGATACCAGTGGGGCCGGTCGAGCAGGGCCTGTAAGGACGGCGCGCCGCCAGTGTCGCCGGCCAGTCCGGCGAGTTGTGTTTCCTGGTCCTGGTTAAGCAGCTCGGCCCCCGCGTCGAGCCGTGAATCGAGCCAGGCGCGAAAGCCGGGGATCGGCGATAGGGTGGCGAAAGTCTTCAGATTGGGCAGCTCGTGGGACAAATCGTCGACCACCTGTTTGATCAGGAAATCGCCGAAACTGACACCGGATAAGCCGCGCTGCGCGTTGGAAATCGAATAGAAAATAGCGGTGTTGGCGTCTTCGGGGTCGCCGGTCGGTGCGGATTCGTCGAGCAGGGTCTGCACATTGTCGGCCAGGCCATCGACTAGCGCCACTTCGACGAAAATCAGCGGCTCGTCGGGCATATTGGGGTGGAAAAACGCATAGCAGCGGCGGTCCGATTCAAGCCGGTTCTTTAAGTCGGTCCAGGACTGGATCTCGTGCACGGCTTCGTAGGCGATGAGCTTTTCCAGCAGATCGGCCGGCGCCGCCCAGGTCACATGGCGCAATTCGAGAAATCCGGCGTCGAACCAGCCGCTCAGTAAGGAGCGCAGCTCGCTGTCGACTGGCCGCAACTCCGGATTGCCTCTGAGCAGGCCTCGCAGGTCGGCGCGCATATCGACTAAAAATTTAACACCGTGGCTTAAGCTATTAAAATTCCTGAATAGTTTTGTCCTTGGTGATCGTAAGCACTCGCGCAACCGGTCGACCGCCCGCGCATAGTCCGCCGGGTTGTTTTCCGCTGCTCGGACGTTATCCATGGCCCGGTTCAGCCCCTCTTGCTCGACGCCATATTCGGTAGCGAGCAGTTGGAAAAACCGCAGCCTTCCGTCGTCGTTCAGGTCGAGGTAATAGCGGCCGAGTTGCGCCGCGTTGCCGCGCGCCGAGGCTTCGCCGCCACGCCCCGACAGGCTGGCGTCGATGCGTTCTTGCAGGATTTTCAGGTCGTCGTCGGGCAGATCGGGGCGCAGCGGCGTACTGCGGTCGCGGCTGGCGACATTGACCACGTCCTGAAGGGCACGCCGCAGTAACCCGCGGGTACGCACCAAAAACCCATTGCTGACTGTCGTATCGGCCATCGTGTCCCTAAACTGGAGAGCGACTGCTATCTAAGCAAGCACAGCAATAAAGAATTTTTCGTGAATTTCTTTGCTTTGACGGTCGGACGCTTACTTAACCGGGGTGCCGGTTTAGCGGTATAATTAGTAATCAGGCGTGGTATTCGGCGGTTAACCGCCGGGACCGCGCGGAAACAGAGGAAAATCATGGCCGAACAGGAAATTGCAGTAATCGTCGGCGCCGGCAGCGGTCTCAGCGGATCCTTGGCGCGTTTATTCGCCAGCGAAGGGATGTCGGTGGCGATGGCGGCGCGTGATGCGGGGAAATTAGCGCCAATTTGCGAGGAGACCGGCGCGAGAGCCTATTCTTGCGATGCCGCCGACGGCGACCAGGTCGACCAGTTATTTGACGCGGTGGCCTCTGATCTCGGCACCCCGGACATCGTCGTCTACAACGCAAGCGCCCGGGCCCGCGGCCCGATTACCGAGGTCGATCGTGAGGCGGTTAAAACGGCGGTGATGGTGAGTTGCTATGCCGGGTTCCTAGTGGGCCAGAAGGCGGCACAACTAATGCTGCCGCGCGGCAGCGGGACGATCCTATTTACCGGCGCCTCGGCCAGTGTGAAGGGCTATCCCCAGTCGGCGCCGTTCGCCATGGGCAAGTTCGGCCTGCGCGGCTTGGCGCAGGCCATGGCCCGCGAATTGTCGCCGCAGAATATTCATGTCGGCCACTTTGTTATTGACGGCGGCATCAGCAAAGGCCCCGACGATCCGCGCACCACCCGTAGCCTGTCCGATGGACAGGACGGGCAGGTGACTGACAGCCTGCTCGATCCCGACGCGATTGCGCGCAGCTATCTCGATCTTCACCGCCAACACCGTAGCGCCTGGACCTGGGAAGTTGAATTACGGCCCTGGGTCGAGAAGTTCTAGCCGCGGGGGAGGCGACGTCGTGCGCCTGCGCGCTTTGTACGGACTGCGCTGGTTATTGACCGCGCTTTTCGCGCTCTTCGCAGCTGCCTTCGTTGGGCTAGCCGTCTATGCGGTGCTGCAATTCGGACTATGGTGGCCGCGCCTGTTCGACGCCCGCGAAGGCGTTAGGCTGGTCTTGGCGGCGCTGACCATACTGCCGTTCCTACTATTGTTCACCAGGCTCGACTGGTCCCGGCCGCTAGGCTGGCTGGCCGCGCGGTTTTCGACCCTGATAACCCCGATCGACCGGCGCATCGAAGCGCTGCGGTCGGGCGACTAGTTAAGCGCAGCGACGGCGAACTGCAGCATGAAGGTGTCGCACCACACGACGATGCTGCCATAGGCGCTGATATCGACGCCTTCAGGGACTGGGTAGTTCTGATCGCCGATCAGGCTTTTAAGGCGGCCGAGACTGCGGAAGTCGGCAGTGACATCTTCGGGAAAAAGCGGGTCTTCGTGGCCGACCAGGTAAACTAGCAGGTTGGGGCCCGGCACCACTTCCAGATTTTCCAGACGCACTATATGGCGGCCGTCGGGAAGTTTCAGTATTAGCGCGCCGCCAGATCCCCGATGGACCGGATCGCCGTCGCGTAATTCTCCGCTGCGTACGGTTTCGGCGCCGACCGGCAGGGGCTCCGCCAGGCGCTTGTCGGAGGCTGCCAACTCCACCATGCGCGATTGCGCCGGCCCGCCGCTGAGCCCCAGCAACAGCATGCCGAGCGTTGTTTGAAGAAGACGGCGGCGGGACGGATATGCGGTCATTCGGGCTCCAGCCTAGCCGTTCGGTAGGATGATCACCTTGCCCTTGCGCGGCCGCAGCGCGTGGGCCACCGCCTCCTTGATGTCCGCCAACGGGTAGGTTGCCTCGACTTCCGCGCGCATGCGGCCCTCGATGATATAGCCGCGCAGTTCCTCATAGACGGTGGCGCGCGATTCCGGCGTAGAGTCTCGGCCCTGCAGCCATTTGGTAAGCCATACGCCGCGCAGGCTGAGATTGCGGAAGATGATATCGTTGGGCGACAAATGGCAGGGCTGGCCCGATAGCAGACCGTAATTGGCGATCACCGCGTTATCAGCCAAGCAGTCGGCCATCTGTTGCGTACTTTCGCCGGCCACCGCGTCGATGCCGAGTTTGATCTCGGCGTCGCCGGTCGCCGCTTTGATCCGTTCGCCCAAATCGGGCCCGTCGACCGCACAAACATCGCCGCCGGCGCCGGCAATGATATCTTCCAGACCGTCGCGGCGGACCACATTGACGGTTTTGAGTCCGTATATTTTTGCCAACTGCATGGTGTATTGGCCGACCGCCGAATTGGCGGCGTTTTGGATCACCCAGTCGCCGGGCTTCAAATCAACCACGGTTTTCAACAATAGCCAGGCGGTCGGCGGATTGGCCATGATCATCGCCATTTGGGTGGGATCGCCGTCGGACGGGAAGGTGACCGTGATGCGGTCGGCTGGCACCACGGCTTGTTGCCGCCAGGTGCCGGTATAGGGCGGGATCATGACGCGGTCGCCCGGTTTGACGTTGGTCACGTCGCTGCCCACTTCGACGATCTTGCCGATGCCCTCGGCGCCGGGCACAGCGGGCAATTCGGGCTGGACCCCGTAACCGCCGGACAATGTCAGCAGGTGCGACGGATTGATCGACGCCGCTTCCACATCGATCAGCACGTCGCCGGGGCCGACCGGGGCGGTTTCCATATCGACCACCTCGACCACATCGGGCGGGTTGCCGGTGCGGGCGAATTGAACGGCTTTCTTGATCGTGCCCATGGCGGGGATTTCCTTTGATAACGATTGTCTAGTCGGCTGTTTTTATCTCGCCCAATGTATTATCGACGATGATCGGGGTCTCGAACCAAGTGATTTCCGGGTCGACGCCGTAGGCGTTACGGATCGCTTCGCGCCAGGGGCCGCCCTCGGCGTAAAGTTTCTCCGCTGCTTCGCGGGTTTCCCAGGTGTAAATGCCGCCGCCGACGCGGCGATCCGTGTCGAGCAGAAAATTCTTGCGGATCAGGCCAGGCACGCTTTCGAAACGCGGCGCGGCATTCCCCATGTTGGTCAATATTTGGTCACGATCGACATCGTCATCGACTTTGAACTGGACAATTGCGGTGATCATCGTTCTTGTCTCCTGGCCGGCTCGTTGAGCCGTTTCATTCTTCCCGCCATTTTGCGGTAATCGCGACAGGCGCACAACCGAACCGCCATACCGTTGGAGTATCATTTTTGAGCGTATTGAACACATCCGCATTGAGCCGTCTGCCGGCCAGCGTCCAGGGCATGGCTTGGATGTTTTTAACGACCATCATGATCGTGTCGATGCACTCGTTCATCCGCGAGCTGACAACTCAACTGCATCCCTTCGAAGTCGCCTTCTTCCGAAATTTCTTCGGACTGCCGATCGCGATCATTCTGATCATGCGCTACGGCTGGGGCCTGTTTCGCACCGAGCGGGTGCAGACCCATGTCATCCGATCGATTGGTCACGTACTCGCCATGTCGATGTTTTTTGTCGGTATTGTCACCACGCCTTTGGCGACCGCCAATGCGCTGACCTTCGGCGCGCCGCTATTCGCCGCGGCGCTGGCGGTCTTGTTCCTTGGTGAGATGTTTCGTTGGCGGCGCTGGGCGGCGTTGTTATTCGGCTTTGCCGGTGTGCTGGTGGTCTTGCGTCCGGGCTTTGTCGCCCTGGAAACCGGCCCGCTGCTGATCCTTATCTCGACTTTTATTTGGGGCATCGTCCTGGTCATCATCAAATCGCTCGGCCGCAAAGACGCGACGCCGACGATCATCGTCTACATGGTCGCGATCATGACGCCCCTATCGTTGATCCCGGCATTGTTTGTTTGGACATGGCCAACGTTAGAGCAATACGGCCTGATGCTGATCATGGGTTTAGTCGGCACGGCCGGTCATTTGACGCTGACGCAGGCATTGAAGCTGGCCGATACGGCGGTGATTATGCCGATAGACTTCTTCAAGTTGGTTTGGGCGTCGCTCTTCGGCTTTGTTCTATTTGCCGAAGTGCCCGATACATTCACCTGGATTGGCGGGACCATGATCTTTGTCGGCGCCACCTATCTGGCGATCCGCGAGCGTAACGATGCCCGGGCTGCCCGAGTGGATGAACCCCTGAACCCCGGTTCTTGATGACCGTGCCGCTGAATAGCGAGCCGGCCCGTATTTCAGCGGTGGCGACGGCGGTGCCTGAATTTGCGCTGCACCAGTCCGACGTGGTTGCCCGGGCGACAGAGATTTTCGCCCCCGACGTGCCTGATTTCGACCGCTTCGCGCCGGTCTACGCCAATGCCGGGGTGGCGACGCGCTATTCGTGTGTGCCGCTCGACTGGTACGGCCGTCCGCACAGCTTCACCGAGCGAAACGATTTGTATATCGAAAACGCCGTGGCGTTGCTCGAGCAAGTGGCCGGATCGCTGCTCGACCAAGTGGAGATGACAACGGACGACATCGACGCGTTGGTGGTCATATCGACCACCGGCATGGCCACCCCCAGTCTCGATGCGTTGCTGATTGAGCGCATGGCGTTGCGCCGCGACGTGGAACGCCTGCCGGTGTTCGGCCTTGGTTGCGCCGGCGGCGTGACCGGGCTGACGCGGGCGGCGCAGTTGGCGCGAAGCCGGCCGGGTACGCGGGTGATGCTGCTGGTGGTCGAACTGTGCGGCCTGACCTTTCAAGCCAACGACACGGCGAAAAGCAACATCATTTCCACGGCTTTGTTCGGCGACGGCGCGGCGGGCGCATTGGTTCAGTGCGGTGGCGAGGGGCCGGTAATCGTCGATGGCGCTGAGCACACATGGCCGAACTCCCTCGATGTCATGGGCTGGTCTTTCGGCGAAAACGGTTTGGGGGTGAAGCTGTCGCGCGACGTGCCCGGATTTGTGCGCGAACACTTGCCCGCACCGGCGGCAGCGTTCCTCGGGTGCAACGGTTTGACCCTTGCCGATATCGATCACCATATTTGCCACCCGGGCGGCGGTAAGGTTCTCGACGCCTTGGAAGATGTACTGGGCCTGGCCCCTGGTGACCTCGCCGCATCGCGCGCGGTGATGCGCGACTATGGCAACATGTCGGCGGCGACGGCATTGTTTGTCTTGAAAGAAAGTATCGCGCGAGCCCCCTCTGGTCGGTTTCTGATGTCGGCCTTGGGGCCGGGATTCACTGCCTCGTTCGCGCTGTTGGAGGCGGAATGACCGTCTCCATCTGGTATGTGCTGGTAGCGCTGATCGTGCTGCAGCGCCTGATCGAGCTGATGGTGGCGCGGATCAGCACCCGCAACCTGCTGGCCGGTGGCGGCGTCGAACATGGCGCCGGCCATTATCCGCTAATGGTGGCGCTGCACACGGCCTGGCTTGTCAGCCTGGCCTTGTTGGTGCCCGCCGACACCGCGCTCAATCCCGTATGGTTCGTGGTGTTTCTAATTTTGCAGGCGGCGCGGGTCTGGGTGATCGCCTCGCTCGGCCGCTATTGGACCACAAGGGTGATCACCGTGCCTGGCGCGGCTTTGGTAAAACGCGGTCCCTACCGCTGGCTGCGCCACCCCAATTATCTGGTCGTCATCGCCGAGATCGCCGTAGTGCCGCTGATTGCCGGCGCGTGGCAGGTCGCGCTGATCTTCAGCATCGCCAACGCAGCCCTGCTATGGCACCGCATCCGTATCGAGAATACGGCATTGGCGGGGTAGTGAAGCCTATTCCGCAGGCTCGGCCTTGAGACCTTCTTCGAAGACGTTGATCGCCAGCTTTCTCAGCTCGTCGAGCGATGCTTCGTCGCCCTCGGCGTTGGCGACGGCGACGAAGCGGCCCAGATTGGCTGCAACGGCGACGATCAGTTCGTGGGATGACAGGTCGAGCCGTTCGCCCACTTCCAGGCAGGCGTCACACATTGCCTGCAGAAATTCCAAATCGTCGGTGTTGTCAGTCATGTGAGCCTCCTCGCCCGGGAATTCGTTTAGCGCAATAGTAGGATGATGATGCCGGCGACCACTAGGATGATGCCGATCAATTCCAGGCGCACAATACGTTCACGGAAGATCAGGGTCGAGGCCGCAATAGTGAAGACCAACTCGATCTGACCCAGCGCGCGCACCAACGCCGCCTGCTGGATGGTCATCGCCGTGAACCAGCCGATCGAGGCCAGGGCGCCGCTCAACCCCACCCATATTGCCACCCGCCAGGCGCCCAGCGAGGCACGCAATTCAGCGGGTTCGCGCACCGCCATGTAGCCGCCCATGACGAGAGTTTGGAACACCAGGGCGAAGGCCAGGGTCACCGAGGCTTGCATGATAAACCCGTCGCCGCCCAGCGATAGCGAGGCCCCGCGATAGGACACCGCGGCGATGCCGAAGAAGGCGCCCGACGCTAGGCCGATCAGCGCTGGCCGCTCGGTCCAGGCGGTGGCGATGGCGCGCAGGCCGACCGGGTTGCGGGCGACCGATATGGCGATTACCCCGCCCAGGCTGACCAAAATGCCGATGGCGGCGTTGATCGACACCGCTTCGCCCAAGAAGATCAACCCGAAGATGGCCGCCTGCACGGTCTCGGTCTTCGAATAGGTGGTGCCGACGGCGAAGTTGCGTTTGTCGAACAGCGATACCAGCAGCGCGGTCGCCAAAATCTGCGCCAGCCCGCCGATCATCACGATGGCGATGAAACGGATGTTGAGGTCGGGCACCGGCAAATCGGTGAACGCCGCCAGTCCGCCCAGATAAAGCAAAGCGAAAGGAAAGCCATAGCCGAAGCGCACGAAGGTCGCCCCGGTGGTGCCGAGCTGGTCCTTCAGATGCTTCTGCAATGCCGAGCGTACGTTCTGCAGGAACGCGGCGGCGATCGTGAGCGGAATCCAAAGGAAGGTCATTAACGTAAGTACCAGGCGCGGCGGGGGTTTCTTGTATCATATTAGCGCTCACCGATACTCTAATTGTATGCACCTCTGGTCCAGTCCGGTCCTCTCCGATAACCTGCCCCGGCTTGAGGAGGGAATATGGAACGCCGTTTGGCCGCCATTCTTGCCGCCGACATGGTCGGCTACTCGCGGCTCATGGGCGCTGACGAGGAAGGTACGATTGCGCGCCAACGCGAGCACCGTGAGGCGCTCATCGACCCGGAGATCGCCAGCCATGGCGGGCGCATCGTCAAGACCATGGGCGACGGCCTGCTGGTGGAATTCGTAAGCGTGGTCGATGCGGTGAAATGCGCTGTCGCGGTTCAGGCGGGTATGGCCGAGCGCGAAGGCGAGGTGCCCGGTGACCGGCGCATTCAATATCGCGTCGGCATAAATCTGGGCGACATCGTCATCGACGGCGACGATATATTGGGCGACGGTGTCAACGTCGCCGCGCGGCTCGAGGGCCTGGCCGATCCGGGCGGTATTTGTATCTCCGATGTGGTCCATCAGAGCGTGGAGGGAAAACTCGATTTGGCCTTTGCCGATATGGGTGCGCAGCAGGTCAAGAACATCGCCAGACCAGTGCGGGCGTACCGTGCGTTATTGTTCGGCGAAACCGGTTTAGCCGATGGCGGTCAGTCACAACCCGACAAACCCTCGATCGCGGTGTTGCCGTTCGACAATTTGTCGGGCGATCCCGAGCAGGAGTATTTCTCCGACGGCATGGCCGAAGATCTGATCACCGATCTATCGAAAATCTCCAGCCTCTCGGTCGCCGCGCGTAATTCTTCCTTCTCCTTCAAAAGCCAGATGCCCGACGTCAAGGACGTGGTCGAAAAACTCGGCGTGGCCTTCGTGCTCGAAGGCAGCGTGCGCAAGATGGGCGAGCGGTTACGCATCAACGCGCAGCTCATCGACGGCGCCGACGGCCGCCATATTTGGGCGGAACGCTACGACGGCGACATGGCCGAGATTTTCGAGTTCCAAGACGACATCCGTGCGCAGATTGTTTCGGCGTTGCAGGTGAGCCTGACGCCAACAGACCATGCACTTACGCAGCATAAACAGACAGACAGTGTGGAGGCGTATGACCTCTTCCTCAGGGGGCGGGCGAATTTCCACCGCTTTGCCGATGAAAAATATTTCTACGAGGCAATCGAGTGTCTCGAGACGGCTATAGAGATCGACCCGAAATTTGCCGACGCTTACGGCTATCTGTCTTACTGCTATTTTTATGGCTGGGTTCTGATGTTGCCGGAATTCGACGACAATCTGGAACAGGCCAACAAAATAGCCGAAAGAGGCGTCGCACTCGACGACAAGTCTGCCATTGCCCTTACGCGTCTGGGTTGGATTCAAGCATTTTTGCGCCGTTACGATGAAGCGATTGCAAACTTGGAAAGAGCTATCGCTTTGGCGCCCAACAACGCCGAGGTTTATTCGACCTTTGGTCAAGTTTTGAATTTTTGGGGAGACCCGGAAAGAGGGTTGGAAAAGTTAGAGAAGGCGTTCAGCATTGATACGGTCGTTCCCCCGGCTTGGGAATTTCAAGTAGGCCATTCCCATTTATTATTGCGGCAATATGACAAAGCGATTGCCAGACTAAATCGTGCGGTCGAAGGGGCTCCGAAGCTAGCAGTTGCGCATCTGTATCTGGCCTGTGCGTATGTCGAATTAGACCGACTTGACGACGCAAGTGACGCGATACAGACGGCTTTGGAGATTATCCCACGATGCGCTGTTAAGGACGTCTCGCGAATTTGGCCTTGGCGGATTGACGAACACCGCAATCGAATCCTCGACGGTCTGCGCAAAGCCGGGCTGCCGGAGGGCGATCAACCGGAAGATGCGCCGCTCCCGCCACCCGACAAGCCCTCCATCGCGGTGCTGCCGTTCGACAATATGTCGGGCGATCCCGAGCAGGAGTATTTCTCCGACGGCATGGCAGAAGATCTGATCACCGATCTATCGAAAATCTCCAGCCTCTCGGTCGCCGCGCGTAATTCTTCCTTCTCCTTCAAAGGCCAGATGCCCGACGTCAAGGACGTGGTCGAAAAACTCGGCGTGGCCTTCGTGCTCGAGGGCAGCGTGCGCAAGATGGGCGAGCGGTTACGCATCAACGCGCAGCTCATCGACGGCGCCGACGGCCGCCACATCTGGGCCGAGCGCTACGACGGCGACATGGCGAATATTTTCGAGTTCCAGGATTCTATCCGCGAGCAAATCGTCTCGGCGCTACAAGTCAGCCTCACACCGACCGATAAGGCGGCCACTGAACGCAAACCAACTGACAGTGTTGAGGCCTATGATCTCTTCCTCAAGGGACGGGCGAGTTTTTACCTGTACTCGGCTGAACGTGCGCTTGAGGCGAGAAAGTATCTGGAGCAGGCGATTGAGATCGACCCCAATTTCGCCGACGCCTACGGTTATTTGTCCTACTGCCATTTTTATGGGTGGGCCCTCATGTTTCCGGGTTTCGATGACAATTTGGACCGGGCCAACGAATTGGCGGAGAGGGGCGCAGCGCTCGATGATAAGTCGGCCATCGCCCTGACGCGTTTGGGTTGGATTCAGGCGTTTTTACGCCGTTTCGATCAAGCGACAGAAAACTTTGAAAAGGCTATCGCATTAGCCCCAGATAATGCCGAAGTCTGCGCGGCGTTTGGTTGTATATTAAACTGGCTCGGAGATCCGGAACGGGCGCTGGAAATGTTGGAGCAAGCCTACAGTCTGGAAGCTTTTGCGCCACCGAATTGGGATTACCACGTGGCTCATTCCCAATTGTTGCTGGGTCGATATGATCAGGCGATTTCCAGAACCTATCGTATGGTCGAGCGTTCGCCGACGTTTACCCCTTGTTATCTGCAGTTGGCCTGGGCGTATGTCGAATTAGACCGGCTCGACGATGCCCGCGGGGCAATAAGGACAGTATTGGAACTTGCACCTCGGTATACGCTCAAGAAGTTCGTGAAAACCTATCCTTACCGGATTGATGAAGTTCGCGATCGCTACTTCGATGCCTTACGCAAGGCTGGTCTGCCGGAGGGCGATGAACCGGAAGCGGAACAGCCGACGCTGCCCAACAAGCCGTCCATCGCCGTGCTGCCCTTCGATAATATGTCGGGCGACCCGGAGCAGGCGTTTTTCTCCGATGGTCTGGCCGAGGACATCATTACCGCGCTGTCGAAAATCGAGCGCATGCGCGTCATCGCCCGCAATTCAACTTTTGCCTACAAGGGTCAGGCGCTTGATTTGCGGCGCATCGCCGAAGAGTTGGGCGTGCGCTATGTGCTGGAGGGCAGCGTGCGGCGCGGCGGCGAGCGGCTGCGCATCACCGCTCAGCTGATCGATGCCGACGACGGCAGCCATTTGTGGGCCGAGCGCTATGACCGTCCGGTCGACGATCTTTTCGATGTTCAAGACGAGATTACAAAAGAGATCGTGACGGCGCTCAGGGTCACCCTCACTGACGGCGAAACTGCGCGCGTGTGGGCCCGCGGCACCAACAATATCGCGGCTTGGCGATACGCCGTGCGCGCGTCGGAATTGGCCATCAGGTCGTCTTCCTCTGACTATCTGGAGGCGCGGACCATGGCGGAGAAGGCGACCGAGCTCGACCCAAAATATGCTCATGCCTGGGCGATACTGTGTTTCACCTATTGGTTTGAAGCGCGGCTCGGCTACACCGGCGATGCTGGCGCTAAGTTCGCGCGTGCGGCCGAACTCGCCGAACATGCATTGACGCTCGACGACAGTGAGTCTTGGGTGATCGGCTTGAACGCAATGGTTGCTGCGTCTCAGGGGCGTTATGACGAGGGCGTTGCGATGGGCCGGCGGGGCGTCGAACTTTATCCGGGCAACGCCGATGTCCGCGCTTTCTTTGCCTTCGCGCTTCTACACGCGGGAAACTTTGGCGAGGCGGCAGAACATTTTCGAGCCGCCATGTCGCTAAACCCGTTTTGTCCGAATATGTACCGTGGTGGTCTCACGCGTACGCTGCTGTGTCTTAATGAATTGGACGAGGCACTGGCTCTAACGGACGAGATTGCGAAGTCTGAGCCGAACAGTTTCCTCAACTGGTTGTTTCGAGCCTACATTCTGGGGCAGATTGGCAGTGCGACCGAGGCCCAACAGGCAGTTAACGAAGTTCGTCGGCTCACCCCGAACTTGAGCCTTCGCGATTTACCCGGAATATTGTTTGTCAACGATAACGCCGCTACGCAACGCTTCATCGAGGGTCTGCGCAAGGCCGGCCTGCCGGAAGATTAAAGCGTCGGGTCGGGGCGCACGCGCACCAATTGCCGGCCGGTGTTGCGGCCCTCATACAGGCCGGCCAGCGCGGCTGGGGCATTTTCCAGGCCCTCGGCGATGTCCTCGCGGTATTTGATTTTGCCTTCCTTGAACCATTGGCGGATATCGGTCAGCGCTTCCTCGTAGCGGTCTTGAAAATCGAACAGGATGAAACCCTGGATGCGCAGGCGGCTGACCAGCACATGGCGCTCGAAACGCAGGCCGGTAGGCGGCGGCACCCACGCTTCGGTCGCCGCGGTGCCGCAGATGGTGACCCGCCCATTCTGGTTCATCAGCCCGAGTACGGTGTCGAGCGTGTCGCCGCCGACATTGTCGTAATAGACGTCGATGCCGTTGGGGCAGGCTTCGCGCAGGGCCGCTTCCAGATCGTCGGTGGCCTTATAGTCAATCGCCGCGTCATAGCCGAAGGTGTCGAGACATAGCGCAGTCTTTTCCGGGCCGCCGGCGATGCCGACTGTGCGGCACCCTTTGATTTTGGCGAATTGTCCGGCGGCGCTGCCCACCGAACCGGCGGCGGTCGACACCAACACCGTCTCGCCGGCGTTGGGGCGGCCGACTTCGAGCAGGCCGAAATAGGCGGTCAGCGCGCTATGGCCAAGCGCGCCGAGGGAAGTCGATAGCAGCGCATCAGCGGGATCGACCTTGCGGACGCTGGCCTGGTCCGGTGAGACGACGGAGTATTCCTGCCACCCAGTGTTGGCGACTACATAGTCGCCCTCGGTAATGTCGGGACTATTGGATTGGATCACCACACCAACGCCGAATGAATTCATCGTCGCGCCGGTCTCCACGCTGGCATAATTCACCGCGTTGCTGATCCAGCCCTTCATCCCCGGATCGGCGGTCACATAGATATTGTGGATCAGCGCTTCGCCATCGCCTGGTTCCGGCGCGTCGTCTTCAACGACGTCAAACAGCTCAGGGGTGGGCAGGCCGGTCGCCCGCGTTTTCAGAATAACCCGCCGGTTTCGATGCTGCGCCATATCTCGATACTCCCCCTTGATGCGCCGCGTTACGGATCACGCGCGCTATACGCTATATTGACGATGACGGGGCCGGTGACAAGGGACGGAACGTGTCTATGCAGTTCGGTGGTATTTGGGGAGGTGCTCTGCGCGCCCGGGCGGCGGGGCTCGACCAGTGGCTCGGCGTTGTGTTGCTGGCGACGCTGGTGCTTCTGGCGTTCGGTCTGTTCCTGCCGGCGATAAAGATCAGCTCGTTCTTTTTTGTCAGCCGCGAACTCTCGCTGTTCGACAGCGTATTCTCATTTCTCGACGCCGGTAATTTTTTTATTTTTTTGGTGACTCTGGTTTTCACCATCCTGTTTCCGGCATTCAAAATTGTCACCGGACTGGTGCTGTGGCATGCCGACGATATTTCCGGCACCCCGGCCCGCGCGTTGTTGACCGGACTGGCGGCGGTATCGAAATGGTCGATGCTCGATGTTTTTATGATTGCGCTGGTGGTGCTGGTGATCGACGGACGCCTGCTCACCGGTGCCGACATCGAAGCCGGTGCCATCGTGTTTTCTATCTCGGTCTTGACGTCAACCTGGGCGGTCCGCCGGCTGAGTGTGTTGGCAAACCGAGAGGAGCCGGCAGAGGGCGGTTAGCTCGATCCGGTCGTCGGGGCGCCGGCGCCGGGGACCGGTGTGGTCTGACGCGGCGCGACGGTGATCGAGACCGTGCTGCCGCGGATCGTATTGTTCTCGATCTGGATGGTCGCCGCGCGTTCGCCGCGGGTAAAGGTCAGAACGCTGACGCCGGCTTGCACGCTCATCACCGGCAACCAACCAAAATTAGGCATCTCGGATTGGTACAGACCAAACGCCTTGGTCGACGATTGTTCGACGTCGAGAATGACCCGGCCGGTCCAGCGATCGAGGTCACCGAGGACGAGCGATTTCTCCACATCGAGATCGGCGCCGGGCGGGATCGGAATGTCGGTCAGCAGGGCAAAACTCTGCGACGTTTCATCATCCGAGGCGCTGGTGGTTGGTTGCAGCGCTTCGCTCTGATTGCACGCCGTCAAAACGACCATGACCACGATCAACAGAACCGGGTGTGCGAATGCTCGAATATTAACCATAATCAATGATTAGCACCGGCTGTGAGTCGCGGAAATGCTCATTTTGCTGCGCCGTGACTCTAGCGGCCAGGGCCATTAGAATTCAGGTAACTCAATGACATAAGCAAATTCAGGGATGACCGATGAAACAATTGCGCCGCGCCGATATTCCCCAATTTCGCGCTTCTGGCAGCGAACGTCTGGCTCGTTTGGCGAGCTATCTTGAGAACGTGCCGCCGGGCATGTTGACCTTCACACGCTGGTACGGTGATCGGCGCGGTTGCGCCATCGGTCTGGCCGTTACATTCGATCCCTGGTTTCAAGCGCAGGGTCTGACCCTCGAGGGCGATGGTACTTTGAAAGAGTGCCGCCCGGCCTTCGAAAATCGCTCGGAATGGTTGGCCGTCGCGCAGTTTTTCGAGATCTCCCTGGTCGTCGCGTTGGATCTGTTCACCGCCGGCGGTTATGACGGCGAGATGCGGCCGCCGGCCGGCGAGGTTGCGCAGAAAGTTCGCGCGCATCTGGCGACCGCCGAAGCTGAGGTCGCCGCCGCTTGATTACCGGCTAGCCGGCGAACTGGTCGAACGCCTCCAAGGCGTTGGCCCCATAGACCGTCGCCGGGCCGCCACCCATCTCAATCGCCACCGCGATCGTGTCGAGAACTTCGTCACGGGTGGCGCCTTTCTTGAACGACTGTTTGGCGTGATAGACCACGCAGCCTTCGCAGCGTTGGGCGATCGCGATGGCCAACGCCATCAGCTCGGTCGTCTTGGCGTCGAGCGCCTTCGGTTCTTGGGCGGCTTGCATGATGGCCCGGTGGGCGCGCATGGCGTCCGGGTGACCGCGAAATAATTCCGTGGCACGGGCGTCCTGGGCGTCGGAGATAGCGGCGTAGTCTTTGTCCATGATGGTCTCCTATACTGCACGATACGAACGCCGCAGGGCGCCGTTGATGTAAGGGCGTTGGCGTTCGCGAAGGTCTGCTGGTCTATTGAACAATCTATGACAACCGACGAACAAAACGAAAGCGCGTCGCTGCGCGTACGTGTTACGCGGCAAATATGGTGGCCCTATTTGCTGATGACCCTGGGTGTGTTCTTCCTGGCGACCGATGTCATTGTTGGCCGGCTGGCGCAGGGGCGCGACGTTCCGCCGTTGGGGCTGGGGTTTTGGCGCGTCATGGGGCCGGCAATCTTGCTCACGCCGATCTATGGCCGCGAGCTGTATGTCAAACGCGCCATCATCTGGCGGCATTGGAAGGTCCTATCGGTTCTCGGCTTTTGCGTGGCGGTGTTGGGCGGCTCGGCGATCTATCTCGGCGTTAGCCTGACCACGGCGATGAACAGTGGCGTGGTCCTGACTTCCCAGACCGCGGTGATGGCGGTCATGGGCTGGCTGTTCTTTCGCGATCAAATCAACACCCGTCAGGGGGTTGGCTTGGCGATCGCCGCCGCCGGCGTGCTGGTGGTGGTCGCGCGTGGCGATATCGCCATCTTGATGGGGCTGGAATTCCAGATCGGCGATCTATTGGTGTTCGCCGGCGTCCTCGGCTATTCGGCCTATATTGTGCTGTTGCGTATTACCCCGGTGGAAATCTCACCCTTCGCGCGTCTCTGCGCGGTATTGTGGTTCGGCACGCTATTCGCCGCGCCACTGTATGTGTGGGAAATATTCCATGTGGAGCCCTTTCCCTACACCGTCGACAGCGTGGCGATGATTTTGTGGATATCGATCGCCGTTTCGATCGTCGCCATCGGCTTCATGACCATCGGCACCTTGGCGGTGGGCGCGTATATCTCGAGCATGTTTTTCTATGTGCGCACGATCTTCATTGCCGGGCTGGCAATTCTGGTGCTGGGCGAAGCCATCGCGCTCTACCATGTGGCCGGCGTGGTATTGATTTTCACCGGTATCTATCTGATGACCGCGCGCCGCCACCGTCTGGCCGCCCAACCGCCGGGGTGAGCGGGTGAGCGCATGACGCAGCGCCGACAGGGGCCGGTGGACAATCCGGCGCGCATATACGACTTTGCCGCCACCACTCGGCCGGCAAGGATCACCCCATAATGGCGACGGAGGCAGCCCGCCCCACGGATGCACCCCTGCGCGGCATCTTGATGATGTGCTTCGCGGTGCTGTGCTTCGCCACCATGAATACCTTCACCAAGGAGTTGCGCGGCGAGTTGCCCGTCACCAGCATTGTCTGGGGGCGCTATTTCTTCCACTTCGCGCTGATTCTGGTGATGTTCCCCCGGCGTATTCCAACTTTGCTGCAAAGCGACGCCAAACTGCTGCAGATCGCCCGCTCGGTATTGGTATTATTGGCAACCGCGATGATGTTCATCGCCCTGGGATTTATGCCGTTGGCCGACGCGATTTCGATCACTTTTGCCGGGCCGCTCTTAATTGTCGCTTTGTCCGCGATTTTGTTGGGCGAGACCGTGGGGCCGCGCCGATGGATCGCTGTGATCGTTGGATTCATTGGCGTGCTGGTAATCATCCGGCCGGGGGCGGGAACGTTTCAGGTGGCGGCGCTGTTACCGGTCGCCGTCGCCATTTTCTATGCCATTTACCAAATCATCACGCGCCATCTGAGCCACCGCTCCGACCCTCTGAATATGTTATTCTACACCGCAATTGTCGGCGCGGTGACGATGACGATTATCGTTCCCTTCGATTGGCAGACGCCAACAATCGAGCAATGGTTGATGTTGGTGGCCATCGGTTTTCTCGGCGGGCTGGGCCATTACGCCATCATCAAGGCCTATGAGCGCAGCGAGACATCATTGGTGGCGCCCTTTGCCTACACCGAGATTATCTGGGCTGCCGCGCTGGGCTTTTTTGTTTTCGGCGACTTTCCCGACAGCTTCACCTTTATCGGCACGGCGATCATCGTCGCCAGCGGCGTTTATGTGCTGCACCGCGAAAAAATAGCCCGCAATTAGGGACATGGCAGAATGCGGCAGCGCCGGCGGCGGTCGTCGTTGGGATTGCGGCTGGGGAACAAGGTGCGGGTCAGCTGGGCCAGCAAACTATCGAAATTGGGGCTATCCAGACCGCTGACATTGGTGGCGCGGCCAGTGGCCTGGCTCGCCGCATAGTCGCCCTGGCAGAAGGCAGCGAGGATGCGCACCTTGCCGCCTACCGAGGGCGCTGTTAAGGGGGCGTCCGCTGGCGCTTCGGACAGCTTGCAAAGTTTGATCGTGTCGTTGATTTCGGTCGGGTTGATCGCCATGACGACGCGCCAGCGCGGGCGGGGCGGCGGCGCCGGCACGGTGGAGAAGGTGACCCGCGGCCCACCGTTATGGCCTTGCATACCGGCGACCACGGCGGCGGCAACCTGCGCCGGCGGATCGCCGAACGGGCTGCCGAAACCAACCACCCGCATCGCATTGTCGCCGCCGTGAAAGCGGCCGAGCGATATCGGCGAGTAGTTATGAGAGTGGTCGACTTTCGAGATTATCGTCGAAGCGTCGCAGGCGGAGAGGGTCGCCGCGGCAATCACTGGCCAGGCGAGCCGGCGGAGCGTCGAGTGAAGAATGGTCATGGCTTCAGGCACCGATCTATTACAGCCCCCTTGGCCATGATGTTGGACCGCTGGACGTACATTACAACCGCTGTATTCAGGCGGTGTAACCGCCATCGGCGGCGATGGTCTGTCCGGTGACGAGGGAGGCTTTCGATGATGCCAGGAAGGCCACCACTTCCGCGACTTCTTCCGCGGTGCCGATGCGGCGCAGCGCCGCGGCGCGTTCGATCGCTGCGCGCTCGCGCTCAGACACCACGGTGTCGAGCAGATGTTGGCCCAGCCCGGCGGAAATAAATCCCGGCGCGACGATGTTGGCGCGCACCCCGTTGCGGCCTTCTTCGCGCGCGATTGCCGAGGTCAGCATGTTGACTGACGCCTTCGGACCGGCCGACAAGATATCGCGTGGCGCATAGCGCATTGTCGCCGCCGAGGTGACGGCGACCACCGAACCGCGGCTGGCGCGCAAATGGGGCAGGGCGGCGCGCACCGCGTTGAAATAGCCTACCGGCTCGACCACCATCACCTCGCGCCATTTCTCTGGCGTCACTTCGCTGACGAAGGGCTGGCCGATATCGGGTCCGACCGTGAAGACCAGCGTGTGAATCGCGCCGAACTCTTCAGCAATATTATCGACGATCGAGACCACCGCGTTGGTATCGTCCAACGGCATTTGAAAAGCCGCGCCGCGCGGGCCGACCTTTCTCACTGCCTGTGCCACGTCGTCGGCGGCCGCCTGGTTCCCGTTGTATGTCACGGCGACATCGCTGCCCTGGTCGGCGAGGGCTCGGCAAATGGCATCCCCCAAGCCGCCACTGCCGCCGACAACAAGCGCCGCGCCGGGCGGAAAGGCGGGATTCGTGGCATGATCCTGGGGCATGTTCGATCTCCTAGCGTGAGTGGAGCCATCCTTCCACATGTGAGCTGGTTTCATCCAGACCATCGATTTTGCGGCTTGCTCGTCGTTGCTCTAAACTCGCGCCCATGAGCAAAGATCACGATCACGACCATCATAGCCATGCGATCCCGTCGGATCCGGCCTTGCGGGTGCAGGCGTTGGAGACCGTGCTGGTCGAAAAGGGTCTGGTCGACCCCGGCGCGCTCGATGTCTTCGTCGACTATTACCAAAACGAAGTTGGCCCGCGGAACGGTGCTCGGGTGGTCGCCCGCGCCTGGAGCGATCCCGACTATAGGGCTTGGCTGTTCGACGATGCGTCGGCGGCGATTACCGATATGGGGTATGCTGGGCGTCAGGGCGAGGACATGGTGGCGCTGGAGAATACCGCGCAAGTACACAACATGGTCGTTTGCACCCTGTGCTCTTGCTATCCCTGGCCGGTGCTCGGCCTGCCGCCGGTCTGGTATAAATCGGCGCCGTACCGCTCGCGCGCCGTCATTGAACCGCGCGCGGTGCTGGCGGAGTTCGGCCTGGAGCTTCCTGACGATACAGAAGTGCGGGTGTGGGATTCGACCGCCGAGCTGCGCTATCTCGTGGTGCCGATGCGCCCGGTGGGCTCCGACGGCTGGAGCGCCGAGCAGCTTGCCGACCTGATCACCCGCGATTCCATGATCGGCACCGGTCTGGCGCGTGATCCGGGCGCGCCCCAAGAATCGAGCCAAACATGAACAGCGCCCACGATATGGGCGGCATGCACGGCATGGGACCGGTCGTGCCCGAGGCCGACTACGAGCCCTTTCACCATGCGTGGGAGGGCCGCGTGCTGGCGCTATTCCTGGCCATGGGGGCCTGGGGCAAGTGGAACATCGACCGGGGGCGGCTGTTCCGCGAAAGCGTGCCCGGACCGCGCTATCTGAGCATCACTTATTTCGAAATCTGGCTCGATGCGCTGATCGCGCTGGCCGCTGACGCCGGCTTGGCGACGGCCGAGGAATCGGTCAGCGGGCGGGTCGATCGTGATGGCGAGAAACGCACGCCGGCGTTGACTGCTGACAAAGTACCGCCGGCCATGCGACGGGGTGGCTCCACCCGGCGCGAGGAGAGCGAAATCACCGCGCGGTTCAGTCTTGGTGATGCGGTGCAGGCCCGAAATATGAATCCGCGAGGCCATACCCGTCTGCCGCGCTATGTGCGTGGACACCAGGGGGTGGTCGACCGGATCCACGGCGATTTCGTGCTGCCTGACACCAACGCCAAGCTGGACGGCGAACATCCGCAGCCGGTCTATAGCGTATGCTTTACCGCTGCTGAATTGTGGGGCGACGACGCGCCCCATCCGGCCGACAAGGTCTATGTGGATATGTGGGATAGCTATCTTGAGCCCGCCTGACCGACCTGCCGATGGGGCTTTCCCGGAAGACCCGGACGCGCCACCCTTCGCCGAACCCTGGGAGGCCCAGGCCTTCGCGCTCACGCTACAACTCTACGAGGCCGGCCACTTCACCTGGCGCGAATGGGCCGACACGCTGGCCGCGGTTTTGAAAGAGGCGGACGCGCAAAACCCATCCGACGACGGCCGCGACTATTACCGCCACTGGCTCACCGCGCTCGAACGCCTCAGCGCGGCAAAGCAAATGGCCGACCCCGGCGATGTTGCGGCGCGAAAGCAGGCATGGAAGACCGCCTACGAGAGCACGCCGCATGGCGGGCCGGTGAGTTTGAAATAAGCGCCGAAACTTTGGGGTAGTTCGTGAGTCGCTGTTTGTTTAAAAAAGCCACGCCGCGCAAACTTGCGCCCGGCGACCACGCAGTCCTATCAGCCAAATTCAAATCCTGACGACGTGAACCGAGCAATTGGCGTGGCGCACGACACGGGCAACGTTTGGCCCAAGAACATAATCGGGAAAATCACCCTTGGCGGAGGCCATAATTATCAGGTCTACATCCTGAGCGTGGGCCTCTTTGAGTATTTCGCGATAGACGCTGCCTTGATGCACCGAGACCGGTAGCGCATCTCCTGATTCTTGTACGAGTTTGGCAACTTCGTTCTTCACAAAATCCGCGGCACCGTCACCGTAATTATCCGGCAAGTTCGGCAATTTGAGTATCTCCGGAATAACAGTCACCACCGACAACTCAGCTCCATGATGCGCCGCCTCTTCGCGCGCCAACGGAAGTGCTTTCTCCCACGAGTTGGGGTCCGTGTGGTCAATCGGCAGCAATATCTTCTTATACATTTCCTACTCCTTCCGCTTGGAGGATCGGCCCCTCCCAGCAAGCCAGGAGGGGCGCACATCAAATTCTTCGGATTGGAACGGCGGGCTATGACCCGTCACTACTCTCCTCTGGAATGGGTGTTTCCTGCATCCCGTTCGCGAAAAAGTCTTTGGTGAGCTGGAATACAATCGGGCTCAGCAACGCCAACGCGATCAAGTTCGGCAAGGCCATCAAGGCGTTCAGCGTATCGGCCAATAGCCAGATGAAGCCGAGGTCGGCAGTCGCGCCAATGGGCACAGCTAAGCACCACAATATCCTAAACGGCAGGATCGCTTTGACACCGAAGAAAAACGTCACGCATTTCTCGCTGTAGAAGCTCCAACCCAGGATCGTTGTGAATGCAAAAACCGCCAGAACAACGGCAACCATAATTCCGCCGACCCCAGGCAATGATGCTTCAAACGCCGCAGAGGTGAGAGCCGCGCCGGTTTTTCCGCCAAGCCAAGCACCGCTGGTGATGATCGCCAAACCGGTGATCGAGCAAACGATCAGGGTGTCAATAAAGGTCCCCAACATGGCGATCAGGCCTTGGTTCACCGGACCTTTGGTCGCCGCCGCCGCATGCGCGATAGGCGCTGAACCCAGACCAGCTTCGTTTGAGAACACGCCGCGCGCCACGCCAAAGCGGATCGCAGCCCAGACCGCCGCGCCGGCAAAACCGCCTTCGGCCGCTGCCGGCGTGAACGCGTGTTGAACGACCAACGCGATCGCCGCTGGGATCTCAGTAATATTGATGATCAGCACAATCGCGCCGCACAATATGTAGGCCGTCGCCATGAACGGCACCAACTTACCGGCAACGGCTCCAATGCGCTGAATGCCGCCCAGGATTACGGCTGCGGTTAGCGCCAACATGACGATGCCGGTGACCAGCGGATCGACGCCAAATGTATCGTTGACGACACTGGCGACGGAGTTCGCCTGCACGGTGTTGCCGATGCCAAATCCAGCGATGGCGCCAAAAATGGCGAATGTCGGCGCAAGCCAAAACCACCGGCTGTGCAGGCCATTCTTGATGTAATACATCGGGCCGCCAACATGGTTGCCCAGCTCGTCGACTTCGCGATACCGCACGGCGCAAACCGCTTCGGCATATTTGGTCGCCATGCCGACCAAGGCAGTCATCCACATCCAGAACAATGCACCCGGACCGCCGAGGAACACAGCGGTCGCGACACCGGCGATATTGCCGGTACCGATCGTCGCCGATAATGATGTCATCAGCGCATTGAACGGGCTGATTTCGCCGTCGCCGCCCTTCTCTCGGCCTTGCCACAACAGCTTGAAGCCTTGGATCAATTTGACAATGGGCATAAAGCGCAACCCGATCTGCAGGTACAAGCCAGTACCCAGGATCAAGATGAGCATCAACGGGCCCCACACCACGCTATTTATCTCGCTAACTATGTTACTCAGCACTTCCATGACAGCCTCCTCATAGTCATTGACTTTCCCGGTCACTTGGACCCGCCCCCAGGGTGTTATCCAGATAGGCAAATTTCGCAGTGTCGAGAATGCCGTGATTCTCCACTGAGAATTGCTCTATAAGGCGTCAAATCGAAACCGTATGGTTACACAGCCGAGCTATTGCTCAGCCTACCAAATTGTCAGCAAGCCTCATTTGCGGCTGTTCGGTCATAAACTGACTTCTACCCCTCCAGAGAGACCAAAGTTTATGATGCGTAGCGATATGTGTCTATCGGTAGGCGCGGACGGCTGAAACAGGTCAAAAGCGGTCCTAAACACGTAAGACGAATTACGTCCGCCTTCGGGGTGCAACCGTTGTGGCGACGGTTTATTCCGCACATCCTTCTTGGGTTATTGAACAAAAACCCGGCCGCGCCGTTAAGGCAGGGCCGGGTTTGTTTTTGTTGCGAGTAACGCTGGCTTAGAGGCCGAGCACGTCTTTCGCCAGGGCGTTGAATTCGTCCTGGGTCATCAGGCGTTTGTGGACCAGGCCCCAATCCTTGACGGCCATCAGCACTTCCATGCTCTTCTCGTCTTCGACCTGGACCTGGATGCGGGCGAGCCATTCCTTGACCGTGTCGATGCCCGAGCCCTTGCCCATGACGGTTTCCGGTTCGGCCTGGCCGACCATGCGCGGGCGGAACGGCATCACTTCGGTCTGGTGTTCCTCGCCGCAGTTGAGCAGCCAGGTGGCGATGATGCCGGACTCGACCTTGAACAGATCGTCGCCGACCACCGGACGGTTGGTCGGCACGACGACGCCGCAAACGTCGCGCACCAGATCGGCGAGGCCTTTGAGGTTCTCCAGCTTGATGCCGATGTCGATGTCGTAGAGCGTGCGCAGCGCCATCACGGTCTCTTCCATGGGCACGTTGCCGGCACGCTCGCCGACGCCCAGCACGGTCGACTGAATAACCTCGACGCCTTCCGACAGGGCCATGATGGTGTTGGCGACGCCCATGCCGTAGTCCATGTGGAAATGGGCTTCCAGCGGAATGTCGGGGAAGCGGTTTTTCATCGAGCGGACGAAATACTGCATGGCGTGGATCGACGTGGCGCCCATGGTGTCGACCAAGGCGAGGCCATCCATATGGCCTTCCTTGCCGACCCGGTCGATCAGGTCGATCACCCATTCCAAGTCGGAGCGGGTGAAGTCGATCGGGAAGAAGACAACTTCGAGGCCTTGCTCGTGAGCGTAGTTGGTGGACTCGATCGACAGGTCGATGGCGCGCTCAAGATCCCAGCGATAGCCGAGTTCGATCAAATGCGGGCTGGCCGGCACTTCCATGATGACGCCGTTGACGCCGGAATCAACAGCGCGCTTGACGTCCTCGACCATGCAGCGGGCGAAGGCGTAGACGTCGGGGCCGAAATCGCGCCGCGCCAATTCTTGCACCACCTTGGCGTCGTCTTTCGAGACCACCGGCATGCCGGCTTCGATGCGTTGCACTCCGGCTTCCGCCAGCGCCTCGGCAATGCGGATCTTGTCGTCATAGTCGAACGCCAGGCCGGCTTGCTGTTCGCCGTCGCGCAAGGTGACGTCGTGGATACGGATATTGTCCGGAAACTTCCAATCCTTGGTGACTTCGGGTGCGAAGTTCCAGGGACTGGTAAACCAATTTTCAGTTTTCCAGGGTGTATCGCTCATGAATGACTCCTCCGCCGGTGCCGCGTCGTCGCAGACGGCTGGTTGGTAAATTGTTGGTTGGAACAGGGGTTTTCCCCCTGATGTTTTTTGCGGGCGCGAATGTAGAAAAGGCGTCCCGGTGAGTCAACGCGTTGCCGGGTGCGACAAGTTGTGCCGGGCGGTAACAACTGGCGAACGGGGTACGGGCTGCTTGCGTCCGGGCAAGGCGCGCGCCATCATCGGAGTTCGCATTGACCTGCCCTGACCCCTGTCAGCGCGGCTTCGGGATACGGCAGCAAGCATCATAATTAGTAGTTAGGGGAGCAGACCATGATCTATGAAATGAGGACCTATACCTCGGTCGCCGGCGGCATACCGACAATTCTGAAGGCCAATGAAGAAGTCGGCCGGCCGGTGCGCGGCGACGATTACGGCAAGCTCGAAGGTTACTGGTACACTGATATTGGCCCGCTCAATCAGGTCATGCATCTGTGGAGTTATACCGACATGGCCGAGCGCGACCGACTGCGCAAAGAACTTGGTGCAAACGAGGCTTGGACCAAGGAATACATTCCGTTAATCCGCCCGCTGATCGCCAAGCAGGAGCTGCGTTTCATGGAGGCGAAGCGAGAGTTTACGGCGCCGGCCGAGGGCGGCAATTTCTACGAATTTCGCAATTACAGGGTGAAGCCCGGCACCGCCGGGCAATGGATGGAACGGTTTGTCGGCGTAATGCCGACCCGCGAGAAATATTCCAAAAACCTCTGCGCGTGGATTTCCATATCGCCGGATCCCAACGAGGTTTGTCATTTGTGGGCCTACAAGGACACCAACGAACGCAAAGCGGCCCGCGACGGGGTCATGGGCGAGACGGCCTGGCAGGAATTCGGTGCTGCGAACGCGCCGCTGCTCGAGGAAATGCATTCGACCCTAATGTGGCCGGCGAGCTTCTCGCCGCTGCAATAGGGGCCGTCGATGAGCGATCTGGGTGCGGTGATTGCCGATTTGGTGATCGCCAACCGTATCTTGGGCCGTGAGGGGGTGTGCGACGCCTTCGGCCATATTAGCGTGCGTCATCCCGACCGGCCGAACAGGTACCTGCTATCTTGTTCGCGCGCGCCTGAACTAGTGGCGCCTGACGATATTATGGAGTTCGAGCTCGATGGTTCGCCGGTCGATGCCGGCGGGCGTAAACCCTATCTCGAGCGCTTCATCCACGGCGCGGTGTTCGAGGCGCGCCTCGAGGTGCAGTCGGTGGTCCACAATCATGCTACTGGTGTCATACCCTATAGCGTCACCGATACGCCGTTGCGCCCCATCCAGCATACCTTCGCCAGGATCGGGCGGGAGATCCCAGTGTGGGATATTCACGATAGGTTCGGCGACACAGATATGCTGGTCAGCAATGTGGAGCAGGGCCGTGATCTTGCTACCTGCCTGGGCGACAATGTGGTGGTGCTGATGCGCGGCCACGGCTGCACAGTGACGGCGCCGACCATTGCTGAGGCAGTGCTGACCGCGATTTATCTGCAAGTGAACGCGCAATTGCAGATGGAGGCCATGCGCCTGGGCGATGTGGCTTATTTGACGCCGGGTGAGATCGACGCCAGTTCGCAGATAAATCAGCCGAAATCGGGCGCTGAGCGCGCCTGGGAGTATTACAAGGCGCGGGCCCGCGAATAGACGCGCTCGTCGATAAGCCAAATTAACGGCGCTTAGCCTTATTCAGAATTTTGGCTAATGGTTTGACAAACTTGGGTGTTCACCGTACCAAAGATCAGTCTTGTAGAAGAGTTGGGGAACTCTAAAGCCTCCGAAAAGCGAGGTGCCTCAATAACAACAATATGGTTTGTTACGTCGCACCACTGCGCTAAAGGTAGGTGGATGTGACGTCTTGTGAGTTCAGTCACCAAATCAAAATGGGAGGAAATGGTGAAGCTATCGATTAAATCACTAACTGGGTTTGCGGCGGCCGTATCGGTTGCCGGCGGCATGCTTGCCGTCAGCACCGCCGCGCAGGCCGAAACCATCAATATCCGCATCGCGTCGGGCCATCCGCCGACCGTTGTCTATGCCGGCCTGATGAAGAATTTCTTCCAGCCCGAGCTGAAAAAAGCCATCGAATCGAAGACCGACCACACGGTCAACTTCATCGAAGGTTATAGCGGCTCGATCGTGAAGGTCTTCGACACGTTCGAAGGCGTGCAGAACGGCGTCGTCGACGTTGGCGGCTTCTGCTACTGCTTCGAAGCCTCCAAACTGCCCATGCACGCGTTCCAGATCATGCTGCCTTTCGGCACCATGGATCCGGTGCAAAGCGTCGGTGCGGCCGCGGAAATTTATGAGCAGTATCCGAGCCTGGCCGAACGTTTCCAGGGCTTCGATCAGACCCTGCTCGCCATCATCGGCGATGGTGGATACAATCTCGGCACCAACTTCGAGTGGAAAACTCTTGACGATCTCAAGGGTCACAAGATTTTGGGCGCGGGCCTCAACCTGAACTGGATGAGCCAAGCCGGTGTCGGCATCGTTCCGGTGACCGACGGTCTGCCGGGCTGGTACCAGAAGATCAAAACTGGTGTCGCCGAGGGCGGCATCATGTTCCCGAGCGCCTGGGGCAAGACCTTCGGCCTTTGGGAAGTTGGCAAGTTCTACACCACCATCGGCTTCGGTTCGATCACCTGGCATGGCTTGACCGTCAACAATCGGTATTGGGACAGGTTGCCGGCCGATGCCAAGCCGATCTTCCAGGAAGTGGCTGCTCGTTTCCAGACACTGACGGGTTCGGCCAACAAGGCTGGCTATGAGAAGGATATGGCGTGGCTGAAGGAGAACATCACGGTCTCCGAATTGCCAGCCGATGTCCGCCTGGGTTGGGCCAAGGGTCTCAGCGCCTGGCCGCAACAGCATGCCAACGAGCTTGAGGAAAAAGGCTTTCCGGCCAAGAAGATCCTCAACTCGTACTTGAATGCAGCGGAAAAGCAAGGCTACGAGTGGCCGGTCCGTTATGTCGTAAAATAGGGTCATTCACCGACTAAATCCGGTATGATCGAAGTTCCGGCCGGACGCCTGTAAAAGGGTTGTCCGGCCGGTAACTCATTGGCGTTCAGTTTTGACGCGAGACCAAGATGAATCTCATCACATTTAGCGACCGTGTCTCCAAGATCCTCATGGTCTTGGCGGCAGTCTGGGCATTCGCCCTCACATTTCTTATTCTTGCCGATATCATCGGGCGGAACCTATTTGACCTACCGATTAATGGTACCGTCGAAATGGTTGCCGCCTCGGTCGTGATTATCGTTTTTCTACAAGCCGGCTACGCCATCCGCAGCCGGTCGATGCTGCGGGCGGATTTCCTGGTTGTCCATCTGCCCGCGGGCTTGCAACGTGTCCTTTTGGCATTCGGCTATCTGCTTGGCGCGCTATTTTTCTTGATGATCATCACCGGTGGATGGGAAGAGAGCATCCGGTCCTATGTCGACGGTGAATTCGAAGGCGAGGGCGCGTTGCGCGTGCCGTCTTGGCCGGCCCGTTGGACGGTCATTATTGGTAGCGGCTTGGCTCTGATTAATTACTGCGTGATGGCCTATCTCGACATTTTCAAGCCCGAGATGCTGGATTCAGAAGTGGATCCGGACGCCCCGCAGCTTTAGCGGCGCCAAGCGCCACAAGGAACGATTGCCGTGTTCGAAGTAAATATCGCCGTCATCCTCATTGTCTGTCTGATAGCGCTGGTCGCTGTCGGCGTGCATATCGCTATTGCATTGGGCATGACCAGCGCTCTCGGCATTTTTTTGGTAACGGGTGCCGACACCTACGCATTTGGCACCGTGCAAAGGATGTTGGCGGCAACCGCTTACGAGGCGATCCGCGACTTCATTTTCGCCGTTATCCCATTATTCCTATTGATGGGCGAATTTATCAGTAAGTCGGGAACCGTCACCGACGTCTATCGAGGCGTCAATCGAATGCTGCGCCGGTTGCCGGGCCGGTTGGCCATCGCCACGATTATAGGCAACGCGTTGTTTTCATTTGTGACCGGGGTCAGCATTGCTTCGGCCGCCACATTTTCACGTATCGCTTATCCGGAGATGAAGCGGTTTGGCTACCATAATGGGTTCGCTCTAGGGGCCGTCGCGGGATCAAGCTGCCTGGGCATGCTGATCCCGCCGAGCGTTCTGATGATCGTCTGGGGGATTCTCACCGAACAATCGATCGGTCAATTATTCGCCGCCGGCGTTCTGCCCGGCTTGCTCTTAATGTCCATGTTCATTGTCTATGTATTCGCCATGGCCATTTTGAAGCCTGAGGTCGTCGGCGCTGGCGTGAAGCCAAATGAGACGGCGAAGGCCGTTGGCGCCGATGTAACGCCGGATGTGGTGGAAGAAGATGTCTCGAACGTACAGTTCGTCATCAGCTTGGTTGGCATTGTCGCAGTTGTTGTGACCGTGTTGGGTGGTATCTGGTTTGGTATCTTCTCACCGACCGAGGGGGCGGGGGCCGGCGCCTTTATCGGTTTGATTTTGGCCGTCCTTAAAGGCATGCGTTATCGCGATTTCATCGACTCCATTCTGTCGGTGGGTCGTACGTCAGCGCCTATTCTGCTGCTGCTGGTTGCCGCCTCGCTCTATTCGCGCACCCTGGCCATGACCGGCATGGCCAATGCCATTGAGGGGCTGTTCCTGGGCTCTGGAATGGAACCGTGGATGATCATCACGGTGATGGTGCTGATCTGGTTCGCGCTCGGCATGATCATCGACTCGATTTCGATCATGCTGCTCACCGCCGCCATCTTCGCGCCGATCGCGGTTAAGCTCGGCTTCGACCCGATCGCCTTCGCGATCATCGCCATCATCGCGATTGAGGCTGGATTGCTAACCCCGCCATTTGGGTTACTGGTCTATACGGTTAAATCGGCGATCCAAGACATTGACGCCGATATGAACGTGATGACCATCTTCAAGGCCTCGACGCCCTATTGGATCATCATGCTGATCGGCATGGTGCTGATCGTCAGGTTCCCGGAAATCGCCACGTTCCTGCCAGAACTCTTATTCTAGAGAGTTCCCTTGGGTTCTTGTTAACCAGCGCCGGTGATAATTGGGCGTTGCGCTTGCCCGACCCCTTTGTGGAAACACGCAGCAGTGATCGTGGCGCGATGGAATAAGTTGCATAATCCAAACAGAATTGGGCAATACACAGTATTAGATCGGTGTTGATGAGGCATTGGGCCATGCGCTTGCGTTATCATCTCTTCGCTTTCCTCGTTGTGGTTGCCGGATTTGGCACCTTTTCCGATAGCGCGTCGGCCGCGGGATGCAAGGCGCCGCGCGATGCCGCGGACCTTGTCGTCAACGTTAATGTCGATATCGGTGAGCCCGTCATCTCCAACAGCCTGAGCAAGGCTGAGTTGGGAACGTCCAGCTTTCACGGGCGCGAAGGGCAAATTCTGGGCACCACCGAGAGTGGCTTCGAGTTGCGCTGGGCGATCAATTACGAACTTATAAAGTGGCGCAACGTCTATTGCTTCTGGACGGCCCGTGCTGACGTCGACATTTCCTACCAGCAGCTCGATGTAAACATTGCCGCTGAGTATGCGCCGGGAAGCTGCCAGTACGAGGCTGTCCTCGATCACGAAAATGAGCATGTCGAAGTCGCGCAAAGCGTCATGCGGCCCTATGCGCAGCAGATAAAAGTCGCACTGACGTCCCTGGCCATTCCAACGGCTCACCTGCCGTCGGTCGCTAATTCACCGGAGATCGCTCAAGAAGAAGTGGAAGAGGTTTTCCGCCAGACCCTGCTGCCGGTCCGCGACAAGATGGTCCAACTGCTATCGGAGCGCCAGGCCGAGGTCGATACGCTGGAAAATTACCGCCGAACTTGGCAGCGTTGCCGCGAATGGTAGTCGGTACCTAGGGTCATGCAAATCTATCGACACCTCTTGACGGTTTTGCTCGCCGCGATATTTCTCACCGCGGCGCCCCACCAGGCGGCCGCCGCCGAGTGCGAAGCGCCCGACGATGCCCGCCGTTATGAAATCAATGTGAAAGTCGATGTTGGGACCCCGAAGATCTACAACAATCGTAGCAAAGCGCAGTTAGGGACCTCCATTTCCCATGGCCGGCGGGGTCAGATTCTGGGCACCATGCTAGGCAATGTCGATCTGCGCTGGTTCATCAACTACAAAGTCGAAGAGATTGCCAACGGGACGTGTTTTTGGGTTGCCAACGCAAATGTGGAACTGTCTTACCATCAACTCGACATCAATATTGCGTCCGAGTACGAGCCGGGAAGCTGCCAGTACGAGGCGATCCTTGATCATGAAAAAGAGCATGTCGTGGTCGCGCAGCGCATCCTCTCGCCCTATGCCCAGCAAATCCAGCAGGTGCTGACCACGCTCTCCATTCCAACCGCCGACCTGCCGTCTGTGGCGGATTCACCAGAAGAGGCGCAAGCACAGGTCCAAGAGGTATTCCGCCGGGTGCTGCTGCCGGTGCGCGACCAAATGAACCAACGGGTTCGCGCGCAACAGGCAGAAGTCGATACCCGGGAGAATTACGCCCGAACCTTCCGCCAATGCCGGCGGTGGTAAGCGAACACGGCTAGATGATGGCTCTGAATGATCAAAATACAAAGGGGCCAGCCAGGTAAGCGGCTAGCCCCTTTGTTGAATTCTGGCTCCGGCGGCAGGACTCGAACCTGCGACCCAGCGATTAACAGTCGCTTGCTCTACCAACTGAGCTACGCCGGAATAGATCGCCCGGCGTTATAACAAACGCAGGCGTGCGCGCAATAGACTTAAATGGAGGCCCGGGCCGGAATCGAACCGGCATAAAAGGATTTGCAGTCCTCTGCATCACCACTCTGCCACCGGGCCACCGGTGAGATATCGTAATTTCTGAAGCCCCGCGCAATGGGCGTGGGTTCGGTTGGGTGGTGCGCCGGTGTTATGGCATCGTTGGAGCCCTGTCATCAAGGCGTTGTCGACGCTTTGCAGCGTCGCCGCGAAATGACGTATTTACCGCTCTATAGTTAATTGCCGATCGTTCTCCGCGCCGCTTCCAAAACCGGCGCGAGATCGCTAGTTTTGCCCCTCTACCGCGTTATTCAAGCATGTGGCCGCGCTAACGCCGTCGGCCGATAAGGGGGAAGTAAAAATGGAACTCATCGATCTGAGCCGGGACATCTATCACAAGATGCCGCGGCTGGTGAATCATCCGTCGATCATCGTTACCGAATACAGCAACCATGACGAGGTGCGCGAAGCCGATGGCTACAAATTTAGCTCGGCGACGATGAACCTTTCGTTGGGTGATCATGCCGGCACCCATGTGGATGCGCCGTGCCATTTCGACGCCAGCCCGGACGCGCTGTCGATCGATCAAACGCCGCTGGAGAACTATTTCACCGAGGCGGTATGCCTGGACCTGTCACACAAAGAACTCAAGTCGGATATTTCGATTGAGGATCTGGAGCAGGCCGTCGAGGTGGCCGGCGTCGAGATCAAGCCGAAAGACATGGTGTTGCTCCATATGGATTTCTACAATCGCTGCTTCGGCACCCCGGGCTATTTGACCGATTTTCCCGGATTGACCAAGGAATCGACGATCTGGCTGGGCGAGAAGGGAATCAATATGTTCGGCGTTGAGGCTGTAAGCCCGGGACGTCCGGGCCGCAATAATTTCGAGGTTCACCATGTCTGCCGCGACATGGGTTTCACCCATGTCGAAGGCCTTGTGAATATGGAGAAACTGATCGGTAAAGGCCGGTTCCGCTTCATCGGCTTCCCGATAAAAATCCGCGGCGGCACCGGCGCGCCGATCCGCGCGGTGGCCTGGTTGGACAGCTAACCTCGGCGACCGGAGTAGGAGGCTAAGATACCAGGTGCTTGGCCTCTTCGAGCTTGCTCAGCGTGTCGGCGAGGCGGCGGATGAGCGCCTCGATCAGAACCAGGGCGGTGTCGGGGTCCGCCGTTATGGATCCTCGCAACTCGTCGACCGAGACCGCGAACAGCCGGCAATCGGTTTTGGCGGTGGCCGAGGCTTGGCGTGCATTGCCGACCAATCCGGACTCGCCAAATAGCTCATCCTTGACCAGTTCGGCGGTCAAGGCATCGCTGGATATTTCGATAACGCCATCCATAATTAGAAAGGCTTCGTCCGCCACGTCGCCTTTTTCGAATAGTGTGTCACCGGCGGATAGGTTGATCCTTCGCATCGCGCAATGCTCCCCCAAAACTGTGTGCTAACTGTGACGGCACACGGCGGTTACCGCGCTCCAATCGGGCTGAAAAAGGCTTCAGCGATGCTAGTATGTACGGTCGCGAACGCGGCAACAATCCCGCTGGGCGGTTACGATCTGGGACTATCGCGCAGGATGGGGTTGGCGACCAACCAGTTACGGGCTTGGCGCTGGCCTTCCTGCAACTCCGCTTTTTTCAAGCGCCTGGCCAACCGTTCGCGGTCGTCGTAGGCCTTGCGGAGACCGTCGTTCGCGGCGATGGCATACCATTTATAGGCTTCGACCCGGTCTTTCTGGGTGCCTTGGCCGTTTTCGTGCATGGCGGCCAGATTGAATTGGGATTCTGAAAAACCCTGATCGGCGCCATTTTGGAACCAGCCGATCGCGCGTCCGAGGTCTTTCTTAACCCCCTGGCCCTTGAAGTAAGCAACCCCCAAGGCGTTCTGGGCTTCTGCGTTTCCGGCTGACGCCGCCCGTTGCCACCAGGGGATTGCGTCGGCGAAGTTACGACCGTTCTTGAGGGACGAATCGCGTGTGATGAGAACGCCAAGGTTATACTGCGCCTCGGCGAGCCCGCGTTCGGCGGCTTTACGGTACCAGCGGCGCGCGTTGGCCTCGTTTGCCGCCACCCCGATACCTTCGGCGTGACGGAAGCCGACGATGAACTCGGCTCGGGCATCACCCTGATCGGCTGCCTTGCGGTACCATTCCATGGCAGTGGCGTCGTTTTTAGTCAGCCCGCGCCCCGTGTCGTAGAGCCCGGCCAGTTTCATTTGGGCTTCCGCGGCGCCGCTATTGCCTGCGGTGCGGTACCAGCGCGCTGCCAGTGCCGGCTTTTCGGCGATCCCGATGCCGTCGAGATAGGCGTCGGCCAGCTTGATCTGCGCCTCGATGATGTCCTGATTGGCGGCAAGGCCGTACCACTTCGTCGCGGCGGCATCGTCTTGCGTAACCCCCAACCCGGCTGAATACCTGTTGGCAATGATGAGCTGCGCTTCAGCGATGCCTTGCGCGGCAGCGGCCTCGTACCATTTAGACGCCAACGCTTCATTGGCTGGGGCTCCGCGTCCGGCGGCATACATGTCAGCCAGGGTGAATTGGGCGGCGGCGGCGCCTTGTTCGGCGGCCCGCTCGTACCATTGCACGGCGATCGTATCGTTTTTCGGTGTGCCCAGGCCATTGGCGTGCATTTCAGCCAGGGTGAATTGCGCGCCGGGATTGCCGGCCTCGGCGGCGGGCTGCAAGTCGGCCAAAGCGGCGGCGTAATTGCCTTGCTTATAGGCCTCTACGCCACGTTGGAAATTGTGATTACATCCCGCCAGGGCGAGCATGAACAAGATCGCTATATAAAACGGACGTTTCACAGCCAGGGCTTTCCAAAAGTTTACTTGTGGAAACTATCTCGCAGATTTCCAGCGGCCGGACTTTACTTTTTTTTCTAAGTTAACGACAAGAGAAAACGAACTATGTTACTGATTTGGTTAATATTTACTTGCGCTCCTGTAGCCATAGCAGCAGCGCCATTACGGTGCCAATGGCGCTAATTACGGCCATGGCAAAGAACGCTTTTCCGTCAAATGCCGCAAAAATACGGCCCGCGCCGATCATCGCGAGCCCCATGGCGAGGCCGGTCATCGAGGCATAAATGCCCTGGGCCGTCGCCGACAGGCCAGGCGGCGCGTTGCGGGCGACAAAATGCATGGCGGCCAGATGGACCGCGCCGAAGGTCACCCCGTGTAACACCTGGACGATTGCCAGGGTGGCTAAGTCCGTGGTTTGAGCGAGGACTGTCCAGCGCACTACGCCGGCGATCCCCGCTAGGGTAAGCAAGCCGACGGGCCCGAGCCGGGCAACGAAAAACCCGCTGACTGAAAATAGCAGCACCTCGGCGATTACGCCTTCCGCCCAGAGCCCACCGATAAAAGTTTCGCTGATGCCGGCGGCCCGCCAGTGGAGCGATGAGAAGCCGTTCAAGACAGCGTGACTGGCCTGCAGCAGGCTAGCCGTCACGACAAACAAGACGAAGCGGGGTTGGCGCAGCAGGGTGGCGACGCCGCCACGCTCGGCCTTGTCGGTTTCGCTCGATTGTTGTGGGAACCATACCGCGGCCACGAAGGTGAGCGCCAGCGCGGCGAGGATGAGTAACAAGATTAGATCAGGGTCGCGGCCGGTCAGCAGACGGCCGGCGCCGAGCGTGCCGACGATAAAGGTAATCGAGCCCCACAGACGGATGCGCCCATAATCGAGCTTGTGGCGGAGCACGGCGGCCATGACCTGGCTTTCGCCGATCGGCAGCATGGCTGGAAGGCAAATTGTGGCGAGCAGGCTGATCGCCGCTATCCACCAAAATCCCTGGGCCGGAATAAACCCGGCGAAGGCGAGCACGCTAAGGCCGGCGAAAATCACCAGCACTGCCTTGGCCCGGCCGCTGCGGTCGGCGATTTGCGCCACGAGCGGGTTGGTGAGCACGCGCACCCACGGCCCCAGCGCCAGGAGAATACCGATCTGCACGGCGCCTAAGCCACGGCTCTCCAGCCATAGCGGCCAGAATGGCAGCAAGATGCCGGCGGTGAGAAAAAACCCACCATAGAAGCCTGCGTAACGGATCGTCAGGGTTGAGGGCATAGGCGGGGCCGGCGGCTATCTATCCCGGCGGCTATTTCGGCGGCACGATCGGCAGCATGAGCCAAGCCGGGTGGTCGGGACCGGTATGCAGGGTGACGTCGCCGCCGAAAATAGCCTCCGGCCGGTCGATCGGGTCGTTATGCAGGAACGGTCCGACACCGGTGAAGGTGTTGCGCATGTTCGACAAGCGGTGGTCGGTCGCGCAGGAATAGACGTAATCCTTACCCCGCACGCTCAGCGCTAGACGATAGCCGGCGGGGATGACCACGCAGGACGGCCAGATTTCGATATCGAGCTCGTAGATCTCACCCGGCGTCAGTAGCTGTTTTTCGTCGTGGGTATGGTGGGGCTGCCAATCGGTCGATTTCTCCGGATCGAGCTTACGGTGGGAGGCGCGCAGCCAACCGTTGGCGATCGGCGTGTGGGGGTCCAATGTGCCTTGAAAGACGATCTCCTTCATATCCGGCGAAAACAGGCGCACCACCAAGAACAAATCCGCGTCTTCGGTTGCTGACGACACGAACAATTTTGCCGCCATGGGTCCGGTAAGCTCAACTTCGTCGCGCCAGGGCGGCAGGAAGAAGATGAGCCCGTCGCTCATACCGCCATAGCTGATCGATGCCGGTTGTGTTGGCGGCGTTTCGGTGAGCGTTAGATTTTCCGGGTCGAGATAGGTCTTGGTCCATTGGGTACGGGCGATTGGCCATTCATCCTCGCCGCGCACGACGAAGTTTTCGCCGACATGGCGGACCTTCAATTGGACGCGCGGCTGATCGTCCCAACCTGTATCTTCGCCCTTTAGGAAATGTCCGAAATACTTCTTTTGCAGCTCGACCCCGTAGGGCGTGTAGAACTCGGTCCAGTGTTCTAGGCCGTGGCATTCCAACCATTTCTGATCGGAGCCGGCATCGAGGAAGCCGGCGTAATTACCGCGCGGGTGCAGGCCCTGTCCGCCCCAGCTCGCCGCTGACAAAAGCGGTGTTTTGATCTTCGATAGGTCCGCCGTGCGGTCGCGATACCAGTCGTTGATCAGTTCCTGGGTCTGCAGGCGATTACCCAGATCGACGCGATTTTCCGTCATTTCCTCTTCGCTAAGCGTCTCGGGGCCGCAGGTGGTCTCGCCATGGACCGGACTGCGCGGCCCGTTCTCGCCGCGGCCGTGCTGCACCGACTTGATCTGCATATCGTACCAGTTGCTCTGGAAGGTATTCAGAATGCCGCCATGATGGGTGCCGTCGCGGTAATAATCCACCGAGCCCTCCCAGACGCAGAGCGCCGCCAGATGCTTGGGCTGTAGCGCCGCGACTTGCCACTGATTGATGGCGTAGTACGAAATACCCGTCAGGCCGACTTTGCCGTTTGACCAGGGCTGAACCCCGGCCCAGTCGATGCAGGCGGCGAAATCTTGGGTTTCGCGCGGGCCGCGGCAGTCGATCACGCCGGGCGAGCGGCCGGCGCCGCGGCTATCGACGCGAATGCAGATATATCCATCCGGCACCCATTGCTCGGGATCGACCACCTCCCAACTTTGGTGGATGTTTGACGAGCCTTCAATGGCGTCGGGGTGGGCGGCGGAGAAGATATCCCAGGTTGTTTTATATCCCTCCTGCCAGGCGAGATCCTTGCCGTAGGGGCCATGGCTCATAATGACGGGAAACTGACCTTCGCTGTCCGGCCGGTAGATATTGGCGCGCAAGACCAAGCCGTCATCCATCTCGATCGGCGCATCCCACTCAATGATCATGCCGTCGCGTGATTCTATGCGGTGCTGGCGGTCCGCTGCTGGCGTATTGCCCGATGTGTGATTCATGTTGAAGCCCCCTGTCGATTATTATTCAACGCGCGTGTTTGCGTTGCTCGCGGCCTAGTCTAGCCGAATTGGAACGGCCATACGCCATCACTGGAGGCGATTTTCCAACCTCGTTTGACCGAACGCGCCATGGCCGCATGGCACATGCGTAATTGTTATTGCCGGGAGTGACGATTATAAGACCGGCGCGCGCCGCGTGCGTTGGAGTCGTTTGCCAGATACAAGTGTGCGGCGCTTATGATTGCGAGGACCTACCCACGATGACTGTGTTCGCCGACGCCCGCCAAAATATGGTCGATAACCAATTGCGGCCCACCAAGGTAACCGACCCCCAAATTTTGGCTGCCATGGCGGAATTGCCGCGCGAGCGCTTTGTGCCGAAATCAAAGCAGGGGACCGCCTATATCGATGAAGATATCGAGGTGGCGCCCGGCCGATTTTTAATGGAACCGGTGGTCTTGGCGCGTTTACTGCAGGCGCTCGAGCTTACGGCTGAGACGACGGTGCTCAATATCGGCTGCGCAAGCGGCTATGACGCGGCGTTGCTGGGTCGGCTGGTGGGCTCGGTGGTGGCGGTCGAAAGCGATCCCGCTCTGGTGAAACAAGCCAGTGAGATGATCAACGAGCTGGCGATCGACAATGTCGCGGTCATGGAAGCACCTTTGGAGCAGGGCTACGCCGGGCAGGCGCCCTATGACGCGATTTTCATAAGTGGCGCCGTCGATGAAGTGCCGGCGGCGCTATCGGATAGCCTTGCGCCGAATGGCCGGTTGGCGGTGGTAATCGGCGGTGGCGAGGCCGGCATTTTGGGACGGGCACATCTCTATGTACGCAGCGGCGATACTTTGTCCAGCCGGCCTTTATTCGATGCGGGCACTCAAATGTTGCCGGGTTTTGCGCTCGAAGAAAGTTTTGTGTTTTGACCCGTTTAATTAGTGATAATTGATATTTGCAATTACAGGCTGGCTGTAGCACGGTGCGCTTGCTGGTGAATATTGAAAGAGGCGAGTTCGCGAAATGGTAGCGCGTAACAGCAAAATGGCGGCCATAAGCATGGCCGTTATCGTTGGTTTTATGGGCGTTTCGTCATGGTCGGCGCAGGCCGAGACCTTATCCGAAGCCCTCGCCGAAGCGTATGGAACCAATCCCGACTTGGTTGCCGAGCGTTCGCGGGTGCGCGCCGTTGATGAGCAAGTTCCCCAAGCCCTGTCGAATTGGCGGCCCCAGGTCACCTTGAGCGGCCGCTACGGGGTGCGCAAGCTCGACCGCGAACTGTCATCGGGTGTTAGCACCGATCGGACCGATCAGCCGCAAAGCGTCGGTCTGGCCATTACGCAAAATCTATTTCGCGGGTTTCGGACTCAGGCTGAGACCGAGCGCGCCGAGAACCGGGTGGCGGCGGCGCGTAGTAATCTGATCGGCACCGAACAAAGCGTCCTGCTCGAAGGTGTGGTGGGGTACGTAACAGTGCTGCGCGATACGGCGGTCTTGGAACTGCGCACCAACAATGTCGGCGTCATCGAACAGCAGCTTCAAGCAACGCGCGATCGTTTCGAAGTTGGTGAGCTCACGCGCACCGATGTGGCGCAGGCGGAAAGCCGTCTTGCCCGCGCTGTTGCCGACCGCATCACCGCTGAAGCCAATTTGGAAACATCACGGGCCGCCTACCGCAAGGCGATTGGCCGCGATCCGGTTGATCTTCAACAGCCTGACTTACCGCCGAACTTGCCGGCATCCGAGGCCGATGCCCTGGCGGCAGCGGCAGATAACAACCCCGACGTGGTTTTTGCTGATTTTAATGAGCGCGCGGCGCGCTCCGATATTGAGCTTCGCAGAGGCGAACTGCTGCCGACATTGACCCTCGACGCCACGGTTGACCGGGACAAAGATATTGTTGGCTCGGATGTTAAGGACACGGAAGGGGCGCTTACGGCGCGCTTGTCAGTTCCCTTGTACCAGTCGGGCGCGGTCTATTCACGCATCCGCGAGGCGAAACAGACGGCGAGCCAACGCCTTTCCGAATTGGCGTTGGAAAAACGCGAGGCCGAACAGAATGCCAGCGATACGTGGGAGGATTTCCGCGCGGCCCAAGCCCGCATCACATCTTTCGAGTCTGAAGTGCGGGCCCAAGAGGTCGCGTTCGAAGGCGTTCAGCAAGAAGCCCAAGTCGGTTCGCGCACTGTCCTTGATGTATTGGATGCGGAGCAGGAATTACTCGATGCGCGGGTTAATCTGGTAAGCGCCCGGCGCGATTTGATCGTGAGTGGCTATGCGCTGCTGTCCGCGGTTGGCAAACTAACAGCGCAGGATTTGGGTTTGGCGGTCGACCTATACGATCCCACAAGCAACTTTGGCGCTGTTAGAGACAAACTATTCGGTTCCGACATTAAAGACGAATAGCCCCCGATACGCGGCCGGCAAAAATGACCTGAGGCGATAAATTCTTCTGGTCATGGCAATTGCCGTCGCCTAGTTTAAATTCCGTTAACCATTTTCTGTCCATATTTTCCGCCATGAGCGATACAGACACCGACCAGCAAGAACCGTCGATGGAGGAGATTCTAGCCTCCATCCGCCGCATCATTTCCGAAGATGGTGAGGAGGGTGAGGAAGAATCCGTAGAAACGGAAGAAGAGCCTGCGGAGGAGCCGGAACCGGTGGAAGCGGTCGCTGAAGAAGAGCCTGCGGAAGCAGAGCCCGTCGAGGAAACTGAAGCCGAAGCCGAAGACGAGGATGATGGTGTGCTCGTGCTGACCGATATGGTCGAAGAAGACGAGGCCGAAGAAGAAGCAGACGATGACGACGACAATGAGCTGGTTCTCGAAGAGGTAGAGCCGGAACCTGAGCCAGAACCAGAGCCTGAGCCAGAACCAGAGCCGGAACCCGAACCCGAGCCAGAACCTGAAGTCGAAGAAGACGATGCGCTCTTGTCGTTCGAGGCCGAAGAGCAAAGCGCGGCTTCGATTGCCGGACTGGTTTCCGCGATCGGTGCCGATGCGTCGGTCGGCGATGGCAATAAAACCCTTGAGGAATTGACCAAGGAACTCTTGCGCCCGCTCATGAAAGAGTGGCTCGACGCCAATCTGCCGGATACGGTAGAGCGTATTGTGCGCGAGGAAATCGAACGCGTAATCGCGAAATCGAAGTAGCCGAACGTTCCGTTAGCCAGCTATTGCGGGCGCTCTCCTGACAATTCGTTGCGATTTTCCCTGGCGGGCGATTACAGGCTTCGCTAAACAGCGCGTTTGAAACCCTTTGCATGTGAATCGCGATGTTGGACAAAACCTACCTGCCCGCCAGTATTGAGGCGAAGCAATATGCCCGTTGGGAAGACGGCGGCGCGTTCGCGGCTGGTCAGCAGTCCGATGGTGACCCCTACACAATCGTCATCCCGCCGCCCAACGTCACCGGCAGCCTTCATATGGGCCACGCGCTCAACAATACGTTGCAGGATGTGCTCGTTCGGTTCCGGCGCATGCAGGGGCGCGATGCCCTGTGGCAACCGGGCACCGACCATGCCGGCATCGCCACCCAAATGGTGGTCGAGCGCCAGCTTGCCGAAAAGGGTGTTCAACTCGACCGCGGAACAGCGCTGGTCGATGAAAATATGGAACGCATCGGGCGCGCCGACTTCCTCGACAAAGTATGGGCGTGGAAGGAAGAATCCGGTGGCACCATCCTCAACCAGCTCAAGCGACTGGGCTCCTCATGCGACTGGAGCCGCGAGCGGTTCACCATGGACGAGGGCCTGTCCCGCGCGGTCCTCAAGGTGTTTGTGGAACTGCACCGCAAGGGTTTGATCTACAAAGATCAACGCCTGGTCAATTGGGATCCCAAGCTGCACACCGCGATCTCCGATCTCGAAGTCGTGCAAAAACCCGTCAACGGCCATCTTTGGTATTTTCGCTATCCGGTTGAAGACCAACCGGATCGCTATATCACCGTGGCGACGACCCGGCCCGAGACCATGCTCGGCGATACCGGTGTCGCGGTGCACCCCGACGATCCGCGTTATCAAGATCTGATCGGCAAGAACGCGGTGCTGCCGATTGTCGGCCGGAAGATCAAAATCGTCGGCGATGAGCATGCCGACCCAGAGCAGGGTTCGGGGGCCGTGAAGATCACCCCGGCGCATGACTTCAACGACTTCGAAGTCGGTCGCCGCCATGGTCTGGAAGAAATTAACCTGTTCGATGAGAGCGCGACCCTCAACGACAACGCACCGGAGGCCTATCGCGGCCTGGATCGGGCGGCGGCGCGCGATAAAGTGGTCGCCGAAATCGAAGCGCTGGGACTGCTCGAGAAGATCGAGAAGCACGCCCACACGGTTCCCTATGGCGACCGTTCCGACGTGGTTATCGAACCCTGGCTAACCGACCAATGGTATGTCGACGCAGGCACTCTGGCCAAACCGGCGATCGAGGCGGTCGAGCAGGGGCGCACCAAGTTCGTGCCGGAAAACTGGTCGAAGACCTATTTCGAGTGGCTGCGCAATATTCAACCCTGGTGCATTTCGCGCCAGCTTTGGTGGGGCCACCAAATCCCCGCCTGGTACGGCCCCGACGGCGAAGTATTCGTCGAACTGTCCGAGGAAGACGCTCAGGCGGCGGCGAAGGCCCACTACGGCAAAGACGTCGAACTCACCCGTGACGAAGACGTGCTCGACACCTGGTTCTCATCGGCTCTGTGGCCGTTCTCGACCCTGGGTTGGCCCGACGAGACGCCGGAGCTGGCGCGCTACTACCCCACCGATGTGCTGGTCACCGGCTTCGACATCATCTTTTTCTGGGTCGCCCGGATGATGATGATGGGCCTGCACTTCATGGACGAGGTGCCGTTCCATACGGTCTATATCCACGCGCTGGTGCGCGACGAAAAGGGCCAGAAAATGTCCAAGTCCAAGGGCAATGTTATGGACCCCTTGGAACTGGTCGACGAATACGGCGCTGACGCGCTGCGCTTCACGCTGACCGCCATGGCGGCGATGGGCCGCGACATCAAACTGTCGACCCAGCGGGTGGCGGGCTATCGCAATTTCGGCACCAAGCTATGGAATGCCGCACGGTTCTGCGAGATCAACGAATGCCGCCTGCCAGACGAGGGTTTCGACCCGGCGTTGTGCGAACTGACCCTTAACAAGTGGATCGTCGGCGGCGCGGCGGAAACCGCCCAGGCGCTGACCGAAGCGCTGGACGCCTACAAGTTCGATCAGGCGGCGAGCGGCGTCTACCAGTTCGTCTGGCACACCTTCTGCGATTGGTATGTGGAATTCGCCAAGCCGGTATTACAGGGCGATGATGAGGCGGCCAAGCAGGAGACCCGCGCCGCGGCGGCGTGGACCTTGAACACCATTCTGCGCCTGCTGCATCCCATTATGCCGTTCCTCACCGAAGAGCTGTGGGAACAGTTTGGCGATGGCGACATGCTGATCTCCGCCGCCTGGCCGGTCGGCGACATCGCGCCGGTCGATCGCGCCGCTGCGGCGGAAATGGACTGGGTGGTGCGGCTGATCTCGGAAGTGCGCGCGGTGCGCAGCGAGGTCAACGTGCCGGGCGGCGCCAAGATTCCGGCGATTCTGCGCGACGCCGGCGCGGACAGTAAGGCCCGTCTGGCGACCCATCGCGAGCAAATCCTGTGGTTGGCCCGGCTCGACTACGTGACCCTTGATGGCGACGTGCCGGAAGGTTCGGTTCAACTCGTCCTTGACGAAGCGACGCTGGCGTTACCCCTGGCCGACTTTGTCGATCTGGATCAGGAGCGTCGCCGGCTGCAGAAGGAAATCGATAAGCTGGCGGCTGATATTTCTGGTATCGACAAGAAACTGGCGAATAAGAACTTCACCAGCAAAGCGCCGGAGGAAGTGGTCGCCGAACAGCACGACCGCCGCGCCGCTGCCGCCGACGCCAGCGCCAAATTGGCCTCCGCCCTCGAACGCTTGTCCAGTGCGGGTTAGCTAGCGAAGTCGTCTAATCCGGTTCGCGCTTCAAGAAAAAAGTCCACACGATCTCGGCAATCAAGGCCGCGGCCAGGCCGAAGCCGGCGAACCGGATGAAGGCGCTTTTGGGAGGGGTGCACGTGTACAGGCCCCAGATTGCCGCGGCGGCTAGGGCGAGCGGGATCGCGATTCCCAGCAGCGGAAATAGACCCTGCCATTGCAGTTTGAGAACGGAATATTGCTGTGCCACCGGATTGGACTGAATCGAACCGAGGGCGATTTTCTCCACCGCCATGTCGGCGGGTTTATGGTTGGTGATCCAATTCTCCCAAGCGGGCACATCGGCTTCATTCGAGACTGTCCAAACACTTGGCGTCTTTAACAGCTGTTCCCAATCTGGCGTCGGGCCCGCCCCGCCCGGTTGTGGCATGATTGCGGACATTTGCGGCAGATCGTCGATGATGAGCACGTCCGCATTGAAAACCGAGTACGGTTCGTCCTGGCGTGTTTGCGGGTTCGCGCTAACGGCCAGTTCCTCGATAAGCTTCGCTGCGGAAATGTAACGGACTGCCGGCGGATCGACTTTCAGGCTCCGTGTAATGGTTAAGCCGGAACCGATGCCGGCGGCGAGCGTGGTCTTACGCGAGCCGTTGGGGCCGCAAATAATGAGATGCTGTTTACGGTCTGGGTCGTCGATGAAGTTACTGATTATCGGCGCATCGTCGGCGTCGAGAAAGCTGCCGTCAAAGTTCGGTAGCCGGAAATAGTAGGGTAGACCGGTGCGGTCGAAGGCGTTCTTTTCCTTGAGGTAATATCGGCGAGGCCACGCCAGTGCCACGACCAGCATGATGACAAAAATACCGATGAACCATTTTGCCGCCGACTGAGCCTGAACTTCCGGCACCTGCAATATGATCGCCAGCGCCAGCACCGTGCCCAACGACCAGAAAAAGCTGTCGGTTAGCGCATCCGAAATAAGTTCGCGCATTTTGACGGGGAAATACTTCACCCCGCCGCCGCTCTGGGCACGGCCGCGGTCGAGCAGCAAATCGGTGAAGTCCTTCCACAGGGGAATTACCAGGAATGACAAGCCATAAAGCGGACTGAGGTCCACCGCGATCGCCCCTGAGGTGAGCAGCGTGGTTCCCGTAAAACCCATCATGGCGTGGGCCGTTTGGTTCGATTGCCATGTATAGGCGGCCGTGTAGGCCAGGTAGACGTCGGATCCAAACCACTTGGACAGCATGTCCTATGCCTCCTGATGTTTCTCCTGCGCGCTTCGGCGCGCCAGCACGAAACGGTAGTACAGCGCCGCGAGCCATAACGCGGCGATCAATAAGCCTCCGTAAAACGCAGGAGTGTCCCACAGGGACAGGGTCGAAATTAACGCGGCGGCGGCGAAGAGGGCGGTTGTCGCGAGGTGGAGCCACAGCGGCCCCCGCTTCACGGCGGCTATGACGGCGCTTACAAGCCACAGCGCCAGCAAGGCGAAATTCGCGCCGGCAACGAGCGCGGTCTGGCTTTGAAAGACCGCGCCCAGGCTCCATTCAAATATCACGCCGAAGCCGAACCAGAGGTGAACGAGATAAGCGATTAAACCGGCGATCCACCAGCGCGCCCATGAGGTGTCCTGCAAGTGCGGCGCGCGCGCGATAACAATCGCCGTTGCCCAGGCGCCGAGCGCGAGGCAGGTCCAAACGGTGAGGCGCGCCCGGGCGAAATCGACATTGTCGGACGCAATGGCGCCAAACACCGCCGCCGCAGTGCCGAGGGCAAATATAAATAAAATTATGACCGGCTGTGCGATGACCGGACGGCTATTCATGGGCGTGTTCTCCATCCGACCAGCGCTGTACGAGCGCGGCGACGACGACCAGTGTCATAAGGATGCCGATCACCAGGCTTTGGATGTCGTTTTGAAAAACAAGCAGGGAAACGAAGAAATTGAGAAACGCGATTAGATAGGCGACCAATTGCCACCATTTGTACCAGCCCGTCGAAAACCGCCAATCGCGTCTGATAAAGGCCAGGCCGATGTCAATCAGCCAGGTGACTTGCAGTAAGAAAATTGGTCCTGCCACGGCGAAACCCTGGCGCTGAAATACGCTGACAGGGTCCCAGAAATGCATAATGCCGAGGCCGAAATAAAAATGGATGACGATCATCAGCCAGCCGAATGTCCAAAAAAGCCGCCACCAGTGGTTTAGCCCCGCGCGCGCGAAGTGCCGTGCGAAGATATAAAACGCCGGCGTCGCAAGAAGCGCCGAAGTCCAGGCCGTCGCATGGGTGCGGAAGAAATCGACATTATCGGTGGCGAGTGCTCCGAAAACGGCGAATGCCGCCGAGCCCGAAAACAGCAATAGCGTGAGGATGATCTGTTCCGGCCGGTGCGCCGGGTCGGCATTTCCATCTGTTGAAACAGCAGTATCGCTCATAGGGTTTTCAGGTAGGCGAGGAGGTCGGTCAGATCCTTCTCGTTCCAGTCTGCGCCTTGATAGGCCCACGGGTAGTTATGGCCCTGGTTGGAATTGCCGCGCGCGCCGGTGTCGAAAAGAAAAGGCAAACCCGGTGGGCAGACGCCGTTGCTATCGGGGGGCGGGGCGATAAGGCCTACCGCGGCCGGGTCATAATCATTGTCGCCGCGGCAGAAGCTCTGCGGACGCTCATCCAGATTGATTAGTTGGCGCAGGGTGGGAACCGAACCATTGTGCAGGTACGGCGCCCGTAAATAGGCATACGGTATGGGGTTGTTGATGTAGCCAACTTCGTCGCTCACATCCGTCTCCGGGAAGTATAGGGGGTGACCCAATCGAAATTGCCGTGCGGACAGGTTCAGTCTTTCCAAATGCCCGACCCATAAATCGGCCTCGGCGAGTTGCCCTTGCGCTGTCGCTTCCAACTTTGCCTGTTTCAGGCTCTCCCGTTGTTTTTCGAGATCCTCGTCCCAGCCGGGCAGTATCGTGGTGAGGCCTTGGACCAGTAAATTGGAGTAGCGAAACATGATCCGCTCCGGGTCCGTCCCAATCGGCGTCGTGCGGTCAACAGGCTTGAGGAGCGAGACCTGATGTAATTTTTCCCCTTTGGCGGCCCAAAGCCTGTCGCCCTCTATCGGTCGATAACCGTGGCAAGCGGCGCAGTGCAGTTTGTAAACCTCGAGACCATCTTTAACTTGGTCGGACGTGGGTGCTTCGTTCGGGAAAAGGTCGACGAATTTATCAACAGGCACACTGATGCCGAGTTCTTCGGTGTAGCCTGCTGCGCTGCGGATGTTGAACTCCATTTCCGGTTTCGATAGGGAAACCAGGCTGGTGCCGGAGGCATAGGCGGCGACAAAGCTGCGCGTTACCGGATCGGCAATCGAGCCGTCATATTGCGAGCGGGGCCGCAGATCCACGCGCTGCTCGAAGACCGCCGGAATCTTCGAATAGGCAAAATTCTCTTCCCCCGGCAGCTCGAGCGCGACCCGAATGATGGAGCGGAAGGGCCGTGTGCGGCTGGGCCCGGCCGGCATGAACTTAGCGTCCTTCAGTTGCGCGCCATGGTAGGGCAGGCCTTCCTTGGCCGTGTCCTCGCTGATTTGGTTTCTGGCGGCTCTCAGCCAGGCCCATATCATGACTCTGTCGACCGTCTCGTCGAATGTGCGGGGGACAAAGCCTAACCCGTCAATATCTTTGCAGTTGGTCCGATAGGCCTCGATAATTTTCGTCGTGGTCAGCGTTGGATCGAGAACCGCGCTGCGCACAACATCGGTGAAGGCGATCACGTCGAGCGCTGGGTTGCCCATACCGTTGATGATTTCGGTCGTCGTACCCGCTTCGGTGTGCAGGGTGCCGGAATGACAGGCGGCGCAGGACAGGCCGACAAATTCCAGGGGCGTTTTCTGGGCGATCTTGGGCAGATAATTGGTGACGTTGAAACCGTAGGGCAGTTTTTGTTCCGCGTTAACGGCACAGAGCGGGTCTGCGTCATCATTCGCGGCCGGGTTGGGCAAAAAGCCGTAGGTATCCCAAATCGACCTGTCGTCTTCGGTTCCCATGATGTAGGCCGACCGGGAAACGGTTCCGATGACGGCCGCATATTTTAAGGGGAGAACCTCAAGTCCGATGGAACCGTAGGTGAAGGCGGCCAATTGTTGGGCTTGCACGTCATCGCCGCTGGGCGACCACTGCGCCCATTGCGCTTCTTTGTAGAGCCAGGCGACAGAGGCGATCAGGAGAACGAGACTTACTACGACGGCGGCCCAGTTAACGTATTTCCGCACCATGTCGGCGAACTCCATTTAGATGATACGACTATAAAGGGATTCTAAGTTCATTGCATGATTCGAATAGTCCCGGCGCGAAAGCCACTGCTACACATCAACCCGATCCGCGGTTAGGTTATGGGTCGGCGGTGGGCTTTCGAGGAAGGGACGATGACATGTGGCTATGGATCATAGGGACCGCCCTGACAATTGGTGGCGTTGTGCTGGCGCGTTTGGGCTTTACCGACGACGCCTTTCTGGCGCCGGTCCTCGGCTGGGGCTTCGTCGGCATCGGCATGGTGGGCGCCTGTATCTTAATTTACAAGGCGAGCACCGTCGGCATCATCAGCTAGTCGCCCTCGTCCTGAACGACAATCTCGGCGCCGAGCGAGATATCGCCCAGGAACGGGAGGGCTTGCTTCGCGGCGGACGAGAAGTCATTTGGGGTGTATTCGTTCGCCGGAGCATCTCCGCCCAGGAAGCCCAAAGACCTATAGGTATCGGCGATAAGCTCGCTGCAAAAATATGCCGACAGATCTTCGGTATTGCTCCAGAACAGTTTTGAATCAACGGCGGCCCGTAAGAGCTCCAATCCGTCGAAGTCATATTCTTTATCTTTTACCGTGTGCCGAAATTCGTTGAGCTTGGTGATTTCGCCATCAGACAGCCCACGACTAAGCGGTCGGAAGGCTAAGTTGCCCTCATGATCCTTTACCCGCTTGCTCAGGGGCACGAGCTGCACACCGCGTTTGACCTCGCCCGTTTGAACGTCTTTGTCGTGACCATTGGTCGTCGACTCCCAAAGCAGGACCGTGTCGAATTGTTCGATATTGATCACCATCCCGACATGGGACCATCGGCTTTTCGTCAGCATTCTGATCGCGCGGCTGAAAATCGATGAACCGCCCATTAAAACGATATCGCCCGTCTTCAATGTGGGGCGCACTTCGGCGTAAGTTGCATCTGTCATTTGGGCCTCCCGTTTCGAGTGATAAAGAGAACCCAAAGCCTACCAGCGGTAAGTCTAATATCAACGCATAATATTAAGGCCAGAGCATCATCGGCCGAGGTGGCCGGTGTGCCGGCTATCTAGTCAGCAGGTGAGGGCGCGCGTATGCTCGCGGCCAAATCGACCAACTGCGTCTTTGAAGGAGAAATCGATGGACGGCAACGGATCCGCGAGCGGTAAATGGGACAAGTCGAAACTACCCAGCCGGCACGTCTCGGTGGGCAATACCAGTGCGCCGCACCGGGCGTTTTATTACGCCATGGGGATGACCGACGAGGAAATCCGCCAGCCCTTCGTTGGCGTGGTGACCACCTGGAACGAGGCTGCGCCGTGTAACATCGCCCTGTCGCGCCAGGCCCAGGCGGCCAAGCAGGGGGTGCGGGATGCTGGCGGTACGCCGCGTGAGTTCACCACCATCACCGTCACTGACGGCATCGCCATGGGCCATGACGGTATGCGCTCGTCGCTGGTCAGCCGCGAGGTGATCGCCGATTCCACCGAGCTGACCGTACGCGGTCATTCCTACGACGCGATCGTTGGTCTCGCCGGCTGCGATAAATCGCTGCCCGGCCTGATGATGGCGATGCTGCGCCTGAACGTGCCGTCGGTGTTCATGTATGGCGGCTCGATTCTGCCCGGCAAGTTCAAGGGCAGGGACGTCACCATCATCGATGTGTTTGAAGGCGTCGGCGCCAATGCCGCCGGCTCCATGTCGGACGAAGATCTGCACGAGCTGGAATGCGCCGCTTGTCCGTCGGCCGGCGCCTGCGGTGGCCAATTCACGGCCAACACCATGGCTTGCGTGTCGGAAGCCATCGGCCTGGCGCTGCCCGGTTCGGCCGGCGCGCCGGCGCCCTACGAGACCCGCGACGATTATGCGGTGGCCAGTGGCAAGGCGGTGATCGAATTGGTCAGGAGCCAGTTGCGCCCGCGCGACATCGTCACCCGCAAATCCTTTGAAAACGCCGCCGCCATCGTCGCCGCGACCGGCGGTTCGACCAATGCCGGGTTACATCTGCCCGCCATGGCCAGCGAGGCCGGTATCGATTTCGACCTGATGGATGTTTGCGAGGTGATGCGCCGCACGCCCTATATCGCCGACCTAAAACCGGGCGGCCGCTATGTCGCCAAGGACCTGTTCGACGCTGGCGGGGTGGGCATCGTCATCCAGCAACTGCTGGAAGGCGGCTATATGCATGGCGACTGCATGACGGTGACCGGTAAAACTCTGGCCGAGAATTACGGCAGCGTCGAGTTTCCCACCGATCAAGACGTGGTGCGGCCGATCACCAACCCGTTGAGCGAGACCGGCGGCGTCGTCGGTCTGATGGGCAACCTGGCGCCGCAAGGCGCGATCGTGAAGATCGCCGGACTAACAAGCGTTCAGTTCCGCGGTCCCGCCCGGGTCTTCGAGCGCGAAGAGGACTGCCTGCAGGCCGTCCTTGACCGCAACTACGAGGAAGGCGACGTGCTGGTGATCCGCAACGAAGGCCCCAAAGGGGGCCCTGGTATGCGCGAAATGCTGTCGACCACCGGTGCGCTCTACGGCCAGGACATGGGCGAGAAGGTAGCCTTGATCACCGATGGACGTTTCTCCGGCGGCACGCGGGGCTTCTGCATCGGTCATGTGGGGCCGGAGGCGGCGGCAGGCGGACCGATCGGCCTGATCGAGACCGGCGACATGATCGTCATCGACGCCCAGGCTGGTACTTTGAACGTGGAGCTATCAGACGAAGAGCTCGCCGCGCGCGCCAAGAACTGGCAGCCGCACGCCAATAACTACCAGGCAGGCACTCTGTGGAAATACGCCCAAACCGTGGGCGACGCCCGCTACGGCGCCATCACCCACCCCGGCGCCAAAGCGGAGACCCACGTTTACGCGGATTTATAGTATAGTTTCCGCCGGGCGCTGACTGGGTTAGCGCCGCCAACGCAGGGAGGAATAGCATGCTGCGTCGTTTGATCGATGGTGTGGTCTTGGCGCTTCTGGCGTGGTTCATACTCGTGCGGCTCGACGCCGGGCAGGTGGCGCTAGGCATCGTCCTGGCCCTGGTGATTGCTTTTACCGGCTGGCGCATTTTCCGTCTTTGGCAAAAATACAAACATCTGCTTGCGGAATACGCCGCGGCGCAGGAAGCCAAGCTGTCCGACGACCCCCAGGAGCGCCTGCGGGCTGAGCGTATTCTGCGCTCGCGGCAAATGATGCAGGTCGCCGATATGACCTTGGTGAGCGGGTTTGTTCTCGGCGCGGCGCTCAGCAACCCCAGCGCTGGCGCGATGGGTGGCGATGGCGCCGGTGGCTTTGACGGGGCTGGCGGTGACGGCGGTGACGGCGGTGGCTATGGCGGCGGCGATATGGGCGGCGGGTTTGGCGGCGATGCGGGCGGCGGCATGTAGCGCACCGTTTGTTGAAGTTCCCACTTAAATTCCCTCTCCCTCCGGGAGAGGGCTAGGGTGAGGGGACATATCCTGTTTCAAGCTTCACACGTTCCGTCCGAGAACCTCTTCCCCGCACCCGGCTCGCGTTCGCTCGCCACCCTCTCCCCGAGGAGAGGGTTTGTTAGTTGTTTCTAACCGTCCAGTTCGCACCATACCGGGGTGTGGTCGGACGGTTTTTGTTTGCCGCGCGGGCCCTTGTCGATTTCGCTGGCGGTGAGACGGTCGGCGGCTTGCGGTGAGAGCAGCAGATGATCGATGCGGATGCCATTGTCTTTTTGCCAGGCGCCGCGCTGATAATCCCAGAACGAATAAACATGGCTTTCCGAATGCAGGGTGCGCCATGCTTCGGTGTAGCCGAGATTGAGGAGAGTGCGAAACCGGGCGCGCGATTCCGGGCGGGTTAGCGCGTCGCCCTCCCAGGCCACGGCGTCGTAGCAGTCTTCGTCGGCCGGGATGACGTTATAATCGCCGCCCAAAACGACGGGCTCTTCGGTGGCGAGAAGCTCTGTCGCATGGTCGACCAGCCGGTCCATCCAGGAAAGTTTGTAGGTGAATTTGTCGGTGTCGGTGGGGTTGCCGTTGGGCAGGTAGATCGAGGCGACCCGCACCCCGGCGCTGCCGCCGGCCCCACCAGCGTCGACCCAGGCTTCCACATAGCGCGCCTGATCGTCGCTATCGTCGCCGGCAAGGCCTGTGCGTACGTCGTCCAGCGGATGCTTCGACAGGATGGCGACGCCGTTATAGGTCTTTTGGCCGTGGACGGCGCAATTGTAGCCCAGCTCCTCGATCTCCATCGCTGGGAAGTTTTCGTCGGTGACCTTGAGTTCCTGCAACAGCACCACATCGGGCTGCGCTTCCTTCAGCCAGTCGAGCGTGTGGGGCAGATGTGCCTTGATCGAGTTGACGTTCCAGGTGGCGATTTTCACGGGGCGTACAGCCTCTATTAACGGACGACATAAATCACCTCATCCTGAGCTTGTCGAAGGATGAGCCTAGAGGCGATTAAAGTGCAGTCCTCGTGCTTCGACAAGCTCAGCATGAGGAATTAGAAAATATTGGAGAGTGGAGGCTAAACCGAAAAGCTCGCGCCGCAACCGCATTGCGCCGTCGCGTTGGGGTTGGTGAGCTGGAACGAGGCGCCGCCGAGGCTTTCGACCCAATCGAGCTGGCTGCCGCCGATCAGATCGAGCGAGGCGTCGTCGGAAACCACGGTGATGCCGCCGACCTCAAACAAGCGGTCATCGTCGCCGACTTCGTCGTCGAAGCTAAAGCCATAGGTAAAACCCGAGCAGCCGCCGCCATTGACGTAGACCCGCAGCATCATGGTGCCGTCGCCATCTGAAGTTTCAGTAGCGAGCAGTTCGCTCACGCGGGCCACGGCGCTGTCGGTCAGGGTGATCGAGCGTGGCAGCGGGGCCTCGGTGGCGGGGGTTTCTGGCGTGGTTTCGGTCATAGATGCGCGGTTTTGCCTGGGGCTCTGACGTTTGAGCTATTAGCTATGTAAGAATAAGGGGGCATTTGTCAATTTTCCGTTGCAATAGGCTGGCGCGCGCGTACTTTGCCGCCCATGCCCGCAAGCCAAGCCCATAGCCGCCCCGATGCCCCGGCCACCGCCGCCTATGGCCCGGTGCTGGCGCCCTATGCCTGCGATCCGGCGGAGAGCCGTGGCCGCCTGCACGATGAGCCGGAAAGCTCCTATCGCAGCGCCTTCCAACGCGACCGCGACCGGGTGATCCATTGCGGCGCCTTCCGCCGGCTTAAACATAAAACCCAGGTGTTCGTCTATCACGAGGGTGATTATTACCGCACCCGGTTGACCCATTCCCTGGAGGTAGCGCAGATCGCCCGCTCGGTCAGCCGTGCCCTGGGCCTCAACGAAGATTTGGCCGAGGCCCTGGCCCTGGCTCATGATTTTGGTCATACACCGTTTGGTCATGCCGGCGAGGATGCGCTGGACGCGGTGATGGCGCCCTACGGCGGCTTCGACCATAACGCCCAGACCCTGCGTTTGGTGACCAAGCTCGAGCGCCGCTATCCGACCTTCGACGGTCTCAACCTTTCATGGGAAGCCCTGGAGGGGCTGGTCAAACATAACGGGCCGGTCACTGGCGGGCGGGCGGTTCGCGAAAAGCCGCTACCGGCGGCGATCGCCGAATACGTCGCCGATCACGATCTGGCGCTCAACACCTATGCTTCGGCGGAGGCGCAGGTCGCTGCGCTGGCCGACGACATTGCCTACAACAGCCACGATGTGGATGACGGCCTGCGGGCGGAATTATTCGATATAGACGATGTGGCGGATCTGCCGCTGGTCGGGCCGGCCTTTCAAGAAATGCGCCAGCGTTATGGCGATATCGAACGGCCACGGCTAATCCATGTCGCCATCAGCCAGATGATCGGCGCCATGGTGGAAGATATTCTCGCCGAAACGCGCCGCCGGTTGGCCAAAACCGGCGTTGGTTCGGTGGACGATATCCGTGACCTCGACGGGCCCGTGGTGGCGTTTTCTGAAGAACTGGCCGCCGCCGACCGGGCCGTAAAGGCCTTTCTGCTGGAGAATATGTACCGCCACCACCGGGTCAATCGCATGACCTCGAAGGCGCGCCGTGTGGTGCGGGAGATGTTCGAGCTTATGTTCGCCGAACCCGAACTGTTGCCGGCGGAATGGCGTGGCCGGGCGGAGCAGCGCGACGATGCCGGCCGCGCGCGGATGATCGCCGACTATATCGCCGGTATGACCGATCGCTACGCCTTGGAAGTGCATCGGAAACTCTTTGATGCGGATGCACTTTAATGAATGTTTTCAGTGATTTCAGAGACGTTGTTCAGGCCGATATAAAGGCGTTACAGGACGCTGGCAGCTTGCCGGCCGACCTCAACGCGTCGCGGGTGGCGGTCGACCCGCCGCGCGAAGCAGCGCACGGTGATCTTACCTGCAATGCAGCGATGATGTTGGCCAAGGCGGCCGGGATGAAGCCGCGTGATCTGGCGGAACTGCTGGCGGTGCGTCTGCGCGACCATCCCCAGATCAGCGACGTCGAGATCGCCGGCCCGGGCTTCCTCAATCTGCGGCTCAATGAGGATTACTGGCGGGATCATTTGCGCGACGTGCTGGCGGCTGGCGCCGCTTACGGCGATTCGGATATGGGCGCCGGCGAGCCGGTAAATGTCGAATATGTCTCCGCCAACCCGACCGGGCCGCTGCATGTGGGCCACGCCCGTGGCGCGGTGTTCGGTGACGTTCTGGCGTCGCTGCTCGACAAGGCTGGCTACGCAGTCACCCGCGAATATTACATCAACGACGCCGGCGCCCAGGTCGATGCGCTGGCGCGCTCAGTCCATTGGCGCTACAGCGAGGCACTGGGCGCGGTAAGCGGCGATATGCCCGAAGGACTATACCCCGGTGACTACCTGGTGCCGGTGGGCAAAGCGCTGGCGGCGCGCGACGGCGCGCGTTGGCAAGACCAGGCCGAGGACGAATGGTTGGCCGAATTCCGCCAGCTGGGCGTCGACGCGATGATGGCGCAAATCCGCGACGACTTGGCGGCGTTGGGCATCGAGCAGTCGGTATTCACGTCGGAGCGCGCCTTGGTCGAGGCCGGCATGGTCGATGCGGTGGTCGAGACCGTGGAGGGCCAGGACCTTATTTACGTTGGCGTGCTGGAACCTCCCAAGGGCAAGAAACCCGACGATTGGGAAGAGCGGCCGCAGACCCTGTTCCGGGCCAGCAACTTCGGTGACGACAGCGACCGGCCGCTGAAAAAATCCGATGGCTCGTGGACCTATTTCGCCAGCGATTTGGCTTACCATTTGGATAAATACCGGCGTGGTTTCAAAACCCTGATCAATGTCTGGGGCGCCGACCATGGCGGCTATGTCAAGCGGGTCGCTGCGGGGGTCGAGGCGCTGACCGGCGGCGAGGCCGAACTCGATGTCAAACTTTGCCAACTGGTCCGGCTGTTGGAAGATGGCGAGGTCGCCAAAATGTCCAAGCGGGCAGGGACCTTCGTGACCCTGCGCGAACTGGTAGATGCGGTTGGCCGCGACGTAGTGCGGTTCATCATGCTGACCCGTAAGAACGATGCGCAGCTCGATTTCGATCTGGTCAGGGTGCGCGAACAAAGCCGCGATAATCCGGTTTTTTACGTGCAGTACGCCCATGCCCGCAGCCATTCGGTCGCCCGCATGGCGCTAGAGGCCTTCCCTGACGCGGACTTCTCGGTGGCGGCGGCGCGCGGCGCCAATTTGGCTCGCTTGACCGACTCCGATGAACTTCAGTTGATAAAAACCATCGCTGCCTGGCCGCGCACGGTGGAAGGAGCGGCGGAAGCTCACGAACCGCACCGCCTCGCTTTTTACTTGTATGACCTCGCGGCAGCGTTCCATGCTCTGTGGAGCAGGGCTCGTGAGGATGCTTCATTGCGCTTTGTCGTTGCCGATGATCCAGAACTGACCCAGGCCCGCATGGCTCTGGTGCTCGGCGTGCGAACAGTGGTGGCGTCCGGATTGCGAGTCATGGGTGTTGAACCGGTGGACGAATTGCGGGCGTGAGAAGGAACTGATGGCGGCTTCGAATTACGACGACTCTGATCGCTTTGGTCCCGGCACAGCCTATATGGAACCGTCGCCGGGTGTTAGCCGTGTGGTGAAATTCTTAGTGGGCGTGGTCGGCCTATTCGTCGTGGCGGCGTTCGGCTGGGTGGTCTGGATCGCCTATGACGAGGGGGTTCGGACGGGCGCGGTGAAAACCGTGCCGGTCATCCGCGCCGATATCGGCGAAATCAAACGCAAGCCCGACGAGCCAGGCGGCCTGGCGATACCGGACCAGGATAAGCTGGTGTTCAATCGTCTGGCGCCGGGCCATGCCGACGAGCCGATCGAACGTCTGTTGCCGTTGCCCGAAGTGCCGGTTGCCTTGCCTGTGACAGAAGTTACCCCACCACCGGTAAAGTCGGTTAGTCCGGCAACGCCGCCCTCTGACACGGAAATCGCGACGGCGTTGACACCAAAATTGGTCGAACCCGCACGGGCCCCGGAACCGCCGGCCGAGATCGTGGTCGCGCCGCCACCACCGCCCGCCCCACCGCCGGAACCCACAGAGCTGGCGGCAAAGACGCCGGCTCCCGCGCCGGCGTCGGTTCAACCTGCGGTAAAAGCGCCGCCGGCGCCCGTCGTTGAAAAATTGCCCGTTGCGGCAACGGGTCCGGCGTGGCGCATCCAATTGGTGTCCCTGAGCAGCCAAAAGGACGCCGAAGCGGTGTGGTCGCGCATGCAGAAGGCGAACGCCGATCTGCTTGGTGATCTGAAGCTGCAGGTGCAAACCGTCAAACTGTCCAAGGGCACGTTTTATCGGGTCCAAGCAGGCCCGTTGGCGGACCGGACAGCGGCCGCATCCTTGTGTGGCACGTTGAAATCGAGAAAACAGGATTGTCTGGTTGTCGCCCCCAAGTGAGGCGCCGGCCGCGGTCATATTCGGTTGTGCCGGTCCTGAGCTGACCCCTGATGAAGCCGCGCTATTTCGGGCGGTAAATCCGCTAGGCTTCATTCTCTTTGCCAAAAACTGCGACACCCCGGCGCAGGTTCGCCACTTGGTTGAGACGTTGCGCGATACGGTTGGGCGGGCCGATGCGCCGGTGTTGATCGATCAAGAAGGCGGCTCGGTACGTCGCTTGCGGCCACCCCAATGGGACGATGTGCCGCCGGCCGCGCTGTTTGGCCAGATGTTTGAGCACGACCGCGAGAAAGCGGTTGTGGCGGCAGAATTGTGCGGCCGGCTGATCGCTGCGCAATTGGCGCCTTTGGGCATCACGGTGACCTGCGCGCCGGTCCTCGACGTGTCCTTCCCCGACACTTCCAGCGTGATCGGCGACCGCGCTTTCGGATCCGACCCCGCGGTGATCGTCGAACTGGCCCGGGCGTTCTGCAAGGGCTTGGCCGACGGCGGCGTATTGCCGGTCATCAAACACATACCAGGGCATGGCCGAGCGACGGTGGACAGCCATCTCGATGTACCCCGCGTGGCCGCAACAGCGGCGGCACTGCAGGCGATCGATTTCGCACCGTTCCGCGAGTTGGCGTCTCAACCGCTGGGCATGACCGCCCATGTGGTCTACGAGGCCCTCGACCCAGATAACGTGGCGACCGTGTCGGCGACCATGATCGGCGACATCATCCGGGGCGAGATCGGCTTTGACGGATTTTTGATGACCGACGACATTGGCATGGGCGCGTTAAAGGGCGATATCGCTACAAGAAGCGCCGCGGCGCTCGGCGCCGGCTGCGATGCCATCCTGCACTGTTCGGGCGACTTTGATGAGATGCAAGGCGTTGGTGCTGTCGTACCGCCGCTAACCGAGGAGGCACATGAGCGCTGGCGCGCCGCAGCGGCGCAACTTTCGCCGGTCTCCGATGTGGCCGACGCGGCCGAGTTAGCGGCGCAACTGTCGGCGCTGATAGATCATGTCGGTATCGATGTTTTGTAATGGGTGAGGGCCGATAAGGTGGATCTTCAAATAGCAAATGTCATCGCTTGGGCGGTACCGATCCTGCTGGCGGTAACTTTGCACGAGGCCGCCCATGGCTGGGTCGCGTGGAAACTCGGCGACGATACCGCCTATAAAATGGGCCGGGTCACGTTCAATCCAATCCGCCATATCGATCCCGTCGGCACCATCCTTATTCCGGCCTTGCTGGTGTTTTCCGGGACCGGGTTTCTGTTTGGTTGGGCCAAGCCGGTTCCGGTCCATTTCGGCCGACTCGGGTCGCCCCGGCGCGACATGATACTGGTCGCGGCCGCCGGTCCTGGGATTAACTTAATCCTCGCCGTGCTGTCGGGTTTTGTGCTGGCATTACTGCCCATATCCGACACGAATCCTATTAACCTAGCGCTCTTTATATCAATACAAATCAATATATTACTGGCTATATTTAATATGTTACCTCTACCACCATTGGATGGTGGCCGGGTGTTGACCGGCCTGCTGCCGGCGTGGCTGGCGCGGCCGTTTGCCGAGATAGAGCGCTACGGCATGTTTATTCTTATCGGTCTCATCTTTATTCTGCCGCGGGTGAGCGAGGCTCTCGGGTTACAGATTAATCCGTTTGTGTGGCTCATTGGCGGGCCGGCGGATTATGTCACCGGCATTATTTATAGTGTGATGGGTATCTGATGAGTGCGGTGGTCGACAGTTTCGAACAACCAGTACCCGATTACGCGCAAGCGGAGGCGCCGCCGAGCGGCGCCGAACTGATTGTCCGTCTCGATGGGTTCGAGGGGCCGATCGATATGCTGCTGACCCTGGCGCGCGACCAGAAGGTCGACCTTACGAAAATTTCGATCCTGGGCCTCGCCGAGCAGTATCTAACGTTCATCGAGGAGGCGCGCAAATTGCGCCTCGAGATCGCCGCCGATTATTTGGTGATGGCGGCTTGGTTGGCCTATCTCAAATCGCGATTGCTGCTGCCGTCGACCGAAGACGATGAAGAACCAACCGGCGCCGAGCTGGCGGCGGCCCTGAGTTATCAATTACAGCGCCTCGAGGCGATGCGCACGGCGGCTGAAAACCTGTTCGCGCGGCCGCTGTTGGGGCGCGATGTTTTCGCCCGCGGTGCGCCAGAAGGCATTCGGGTGACGACGCGCTCGCTATACGACGCCACTCTGTTCGAGATATTACAGGCCTATGGCTCGACCCAGCGCCGCCGCAAACCGGCGCCCCTGCGCATCGAACAAATGGAACTGTTTTCGATGGACGACGCGCTGGGCCGTCTGACCAACCTTTTGGGCCGGGTGCCTGACTGGTCGGCGCTGTCGGGTTTTCTGCCCGAAGGTCTGGAGGATGATTTGGTGCGCCGCTCGGCGGTGGCCGCGACCTTTGCCGCCAGCTTGGAACTGGTGCGCAGCGGTCAGGCCGAAATCCGCCAAGACCAACTCTTTGGCCCAATTTTCTTCCGCAGCCGCAGCGAAGCGCAACCCGCCGTGCCGACTAGCGTCCCGGCATCAGATATCAGAGAGGTGGCAAGTGACGATGATTCCTGAGACGGCGGATGCCAACATCGCCGAGCATCTGCGCATTCTGGAAGCGGTGTTATTCGCCGCTGTCGAACCGCTCGACGAAGCCTCTATCGCGGCCCGACTGCCGTCGGGTGCCGATATCCCAAGTTTGCTGGTCGATCTCACCAAGGCCTATTCAGCGCGCGGTGTGAATATTGTCAAAGTCGGCGGCAAGTGGGCGCTGCGCACCGCGCCGGATTTGGTCGACAGTTTGAAAATAGAGCGTGTTGCCGAACGGCGCCTGTCGCGGGCAGCGCAGGAAACCCTGGCGATCATCGCCTATCATCAGCCGCTGACCCGCGCCGAGGTCGAGGCCATACGGGGCGTCGCTGTCAATCGGGGCACGCTTGATGTTTTGCTCGAAGCGGGGTGGATCAAACCGGGCCGCCGCCGGAATACTCCCGGTCGTCCGACAACCTGGCTGACCAGCGAGGCGTTTTTATCCCATTTCGGGCTTGAGAGCCTGCAGGATCTGCCCGGCGTCAAGGAACTCAAAGCCGCGGGCTTGCTCGACACGCGTCCGGCGATCGACGTTTACGCGTCGCGCGCGCCGCAGGAAGAGCTGCCGTTTGAATCGATCGAAGCGGCAGCGGAAGAGGCCGAAACAGATGTCGAGCCTCTGCAGCCTGAAGGCGATACCGCGGCTTAGTTTGGCGCTGAAATGAGGCGGCATGTTGCCGCCGCTAGCGGTTTGGCCTAGCTTTCGCTCCAACGCGGCTCGGGCCGCTCCTAACGGCGAACGGCCTTGAAAAATCAGAGCCTTAATCTTGAAAGTGTCAGCCATCGTTTCGGTAACCTGCTTGCCGTCGACGATGTCACGCTGTCCGTGGAACCTGGCGAAATCGTCTGTTTGGTGGGCCCCTCCGGGTGTGGCAAATCGACTTTGCTGCGGATTGCCGCCGGCCTCGAACCCCTGCAGCAGGGGCGGGTATCGATCGGGTCCGAGATTATGGCCGATGGCTCACTGACCGTGCCGCCGGAGCAGCGCAATGTGGGTCTCGTGTTCCAGGACTATGCCCTGTTTCCCCATTTGTCGGTGCGCGACAATATTGCATTTGGTCTGCGCGATGTGACTTCGGCCGAAAAACGTGAGCGCACCGAACTGGCGCTCGAGCGCACCGGATTGCAGCGCTGGGCCGATACCTTTCCCCATGAACTCAGCGGCGGGCAGCAGCAGCGGGTTGCCCTGGCGCGGGCGATTGCGCCTCGCCCCCGGGTGGTGCTGCTTGATGAGCCGTTTTCGGGCTTGGACGCCGAGTTGCGCCACCAAGTGCGCGATGGCGCAGCGGCGATATTGCGCGAGACCGGCGTTGCCACATTGATGGTGACCCACGATTCCGAAGAGGCGATGTATATCGCCGACCGGATCGCGGTGATGCGCGAAGGCAGTCTCCGTCAGATTGGTCCGCCCGACGATATCTATTTGCAGCCGACCGACGCCTTCGTCGCCGCCTTTTTTGGCGACGTTAACCGCTTTCGCGGCCTGGTATCGATGGCCGGTGTCGAGACGCCCCTGGGCAGGGTCGATACCAATGGTTTTGCCGATGGCACCGAGGTTGAGGTTCTGATGCGACCTGAAGCCGTGGTGCTTAGCGATACTGAGGGCACGGTGGCGACCGTTAAAAACGCCCGTTTTCTGGGCCGAACCAGCCTCATCGACGTGACAATTGGCGATGGAGAGGCGATTGCGGTGCGAATTCGGGTCGCCGGCCGGCAGCTGCCCGCCGCGGGAACACGCGTATTTGTACGCCGGAGCGGCGATCAGGCCTTTATATTCGCACCCGGCACCCCTAAATAGCTGAAAACTATACGTAGTTTTGCGTTTGCGGCCCTCGGTCGCGCCCTGACCGGCGTTGCGGTGGAACCGCCTTTCTGCGATAGTCCGCGCAAACGGGCCTTATTTCGGCCCAACTGACATTGGAGTATCTGAGCAATGGGTACATTTTCAATATGGCATTGGCTCATCGTTTTGGTTGTCGTGCTGGTTTTATTTGGCGGCAGGGGCAAAATACCTTCGCTCATGGGTGACGTCGCGAAAGGCATTAAATCCTTCAAGTCGAACATGAAGGAGCAGGAAGAAGAACCTGCTGAAGCCAAGAAAATTGAAACCGAAAGCGTCGCCGCACAGGACGAGCAGTCGACGGCCAAAAGCTGATCGTGGCTTGCTGCCGCCGGTTTGGCCGGCGGGCGCCGTAACCAACCTTTAATTAGGCCGAATAACCATGCTCGACATCGGCTGGCCGGAATTGATGCTGATCATGGTGGTGGCGTTAGTCGTCATCGGTCCTAAAGATCTTCCGGCCGCAATCCGCACCGTAACGACGATCCTGCGCAAAGTCCGCGGCATGGCGGCCGACTTTCAAAGCGGCCTCGATGACATTGCGCGTGAGGCTGGCGTTGACGACATCAAGGACAGTATCGACGATGTGGTCTCCTACGATCCCAAGGCGGCGCTGGACAATCTTGCTGAAATCGATGGCGGAGAGTTTGACGACGAACTTGACGAGTACGGAAACCCAATATCGGGCAACTCGATCTTAGACCCGACGGTTCAGTCGCAAATGCTGGAAAACGACCCCGATGCGGTCGTAGTGAGCGATGCCGATGATCCAGTAAGCGAACCGGCCGAGGGGTCGACCGGCAGTCCGGTTGACGATCCGCCCGAAGACCAAGTGTCGACCGCTGCCAACGAAGACGCCCCGGCACCGCGTCCGGCGGCCCCCGCCACCGGCGCAAGCTGATGGTCGACGACACCAGCGACGAAAGGGTCGGCGAAGAGGAGATCGAAAAGAGCCGCATGCCCCTAGTCGAGCATCTGACGGAGTTGCGCCGGCGGTTGCTGTGGTCAGTGGTGGCGTTTGTCGTGCTGTTTTTCGCCTGCTTTTACTTCGCCGGCACGTTTTTCAATTTTCTGGTCGAGCCGTTGGCTCAGGTCTGGGAAGGTCAGGAAAACCGCCAACTCATCTACACTGCGCTGACGGAGAAATTCTTCACAGAGATTAAAGTGGCCTTCTTCGCCGCCGCCTTCCTGTCGTTTCCCGTACTCGCCTCGCAGATATGGATGTTTGTGGCGCCGGGCCTGTTCAAGAAGGAGAAGATGGCGTTTCTGCCATTTCTGATCGCCACGCCCTTCCTGTTTTTTGCCGGGGGTGTGTTCGTCTATTACATTTTACTACCCGTGGCCTGGCAGTTTTTCGCCAGCTTCGAGCAATTGGCGAATGATGGCGGACTTGCCATTGCGCTGGTGCCCAAGGTCAACGAGTATCTATCGCTGGTGATGCGGCTGATCTTCGCCTTCGGCTTAAGCTTCGAATTGCCGGTCATATTGTTAATTCTGGTCAAGGTCGGTATCACCTCGCCAGCCGGGCTGCGGAAAAAGCGCCGTTACGCCATCGTTGTGGCCTTCGTCGCCGCGGCCATTCTCACGCCGCCCGATCCGATCAGCCAACTGGCCTTGGCGCTGCCCATTATCTTGCTCTACGAAACGTCGATCCTCGTGGCCGCCTACATGGTGCGGAGACGCGATAACGAGGACGCCGCCGAGGCGTAATTCGCGCTTTCAAAAGTGACGACCGCTGGACGCGATTCGCGCCTCGCCATATAAGGGCGCCGAACCAACGGAACGCCAAGCACAATGTTCGATCTCAAATGGATTCGTGAAAATCCCGAAGCCCTTGACCGCAGCCTGGAACGGCGCGGCGCGGCGCCCGTGTCGGCGGCTATCCTGAAACTCGACAGCGACCGCCGTGGCGTACAGACCCGCTTGCAGGAAATGCAGAACCGCCGTAACGCGGCGTCGAAGGAAATCGGCCAAGCTATGGGCGAAGGGCGCGACAATGAGGCCGAAGCCCTGAAGCAGGAGGTCACCGACCTGAAGGCCGGTTTGCAAGAGGCCGAGCAGGCTGAGCGCGACCTCAGCACGGAAATGCAGGACTTGCTCGAAGGATTGCCCAATATCCTCGATCCCGCCATCCCCGATGGCACCGCCGAAGACGACAATATGGAGCTGCGCCGTGTCGGGACGCCGCCGGAATTCGACTTCGAGCCGCGCGAGCATTTCGAGATCGGCGAGGCGCTGGGGCTGATGGACTTCGAGACCGCGAGCAAATTGAGCGGTTCGCGCTTCGTGGTGCTTAAAGGGGCACTCGCGCGCATGGAGCGGGCGATTGCACAGTTCATGCTCGATCTGCAAACAAACGAGTTCAACTACATGGAAGTCAGCCCGCCCCTGTTAGTGCGCGATGACGCGCTGTACGGCACCGGGCAGCTGCCGAAATTCGCCGATGATCTGTTCCGCACCACCGAGGACCATTGGCTGATCCCCACCGCCGAAGTGCCGCTGACCAATCTGGTCGCCGACAGCATTCTCGATGAGGTCGAGCTGCCGATCCGCATGACCGCGCATACCCCATGTTTCCGCTCCGAGGCAGGCGCCGCCGGCAAGGACACACGCGGCATGCTCCGACATCACCAGTTCTACAAGGTCGAAATGGTTTCGGTTGTCCATCCTGATCACTCGGAAGAAGAGTTGGAGCGCATGACCGGCTGCGCCGAGGCAGTATTGCAGCGCCTTGGGTTAGCCTACCGCGTAGTGGTCTTGTGCAGTGGCGATACCGGGTTTGCCGCGACGAAAACCCACGATATCGAGGTCTGGCTGCCGGGCCAAAAAACCTATCGGGAGATCTCAAGCTGCTCGAATACCCGCGATTTTCAAGCACGGCGGATGAAGGCGCGGTTCCGGCCGACGGGCGAATCCAAAGGCGCCGTCCATGTCCATACGCTGAATGGGTCGGGCCTCGCGGTTGGGCGAACGCTGATCGCTGTGATCGAGAACTACCAGCGCGAGGACGGCTCAATTGAGGTGCCCGAGGCGCTGCGCCCCTATATGGGCGGCGTGGAGGTGATCGCCGCCGATGCATAAGTTTCCGCGCCGTCTTAGCGGCCTTCGAATCTTAATCTCCAACGATGACGGCGTCCGTGCGCCCGGCATCAAGGTGATGGAGCGCATCGCCAAGGCGATCTCAGACGATGTATGGGTCTGCGCGCCGATGGACGAGCAAAGCGGCGCTGGGCATTCCTTGTCCCTGCGCACGCCCCTCTGGCTGCGCCGTATTGCGACCCGGCGTTACGGCGTCGAGGGCACGCCGACCGACAGCGTGCTGATGGGGATCCACCAGCTGTTGAAAGACCACAAACCGGATCTGGTGCTGTCGGGGGTTAACCGGGGCAGCAATATGGGTGAGTTCATTACCTATTCGGGCACCTGCGCCGCCGCCATGGAAGCGACGCTGTTGGGAATTCCGGCGATTGCCTTTAGCCAACAGATCAATCCCCGCGAACGGCATGTTCATTGGCCGACCGCCGAGACCCATTTGCCAGCGCTTATTCGCAAGCTGCTGCGGGCCGGGTGGCCGGAGCGCACCTTTATCAATGTAAATGTGCCCAACGTTCGTGCGGCGGAGGTCAGCGGTGTGGAAGTCACCCGTATGGGCCAGCGCACGATGGGCGATTCCCTGGTCGAGCAACGCCATCCCAAGGGCGGGCGCTACTACTGGATCGGCGCCCTGCCGACCCAGTCGCCGGGCCGCAAAGGCACAGACTTGGCGGCGGTCGAGGAGGGCAAAATATCGGTCACTCCGATCGATCTTAATTTCACCAACCGCCGCGCCATGAAGTCCTTGGGGCAGGCCTTGGGGGCGACCGGCTGATGACCACCCCCGCCAATAAGGCGCGCCTGATTTTGTCTCTGCGTAGCGCCGGCATTACCAACACTGCCGTATTGTCCGCGATCGAACGGGTGCCGCGTGAGTTGTTCGTCCCCGAGACGTTCCGCGACCAGGCCTATGAAAATACTGCCTTGCCCATCGGCTATGGCCAAACGCTCAGCCAGCCGCTGGTTGTCGCGGCGATGGTCGAGGCACTCGATCTCGGAAATCGCATGAAATTGTTAGAGGTGGGCACCGGCTCCGGTTACCACGCGGCGATCTTGGCGCAATTGTGCCGGCGGGTGTACACAATCGAACGCCATCGGCCCTTATTGGCCGACGCCGAGCGAAAATTTGCCGAACTCGATCTGCATAATATCACCACGCGGGCCGGTGACGGCATGGTGGGCTGGCCTGAACAAGCGCCGTTCGACAGGATCAGCGTCACCGCCGCCTCCGATGCCCCGCCGGCAGCGCTGCTTGACCAACTCGCGGTCGGTGGGATTATGGTTATGCCCGTTGGTGGCCGTGATCGTACCCAAGTTTTGCAAAAATTTCGCCGCACTGATGACGGATATGACACCGAAGATTTAATGGAGGTACGGTTTGTGCCATTGCTTCCGGGGTTGGTCGAAAACAAAAGCGCATGAGTTGGCCCGTGTGTCATAGGGGTAAAAGCATTCGACAGCGATTGCGGACGGCCCCGTGGCTGGTGATTTGCGCGTTCGCGCTGGCGGCCTGCGATGCTTTCAGCGGACCGGCGCCGGTAGCCGATCGCAGCTATGGCGCACGCCAAGCGCCGGCGAGCCAACCGGGTGTCCATGTGGTGAAGCGTGGCGAGACGGTCTATGGCATTGCCCAGCGCAACAATATTTCCACCCGCGCCCTGATTGATCGCAATAGTTTGCGGCCGCCTTATCTGCTGGCCGCGGGCACACGGTTACAGCTGCCCACAGCGCAAGCGCATATCGTGCGGCGCGGTGATACGCTCTATGCGATTTCCCGGCGCTATGGGGTCGACACAGCCTCGTTGGCGCGCGCCAACCGGCTGCGTTCGCCCTATACGATCCATGTTGGCCAACGCCTGCTTTTGCCCTTCGGCACCGGGCTCGCCGCGCCCTCTCAGGTCGCCAGGGCGCAACCGGCGCCGCCAACGGCAAGCGCGCGCGCACCTTCGTCGTCGGCAACGCGGTCGCCGTCGCCTTCCACGTCAACGTCAGTGTCGGGTGTGCCCCGACCGAAGCCGGTGTTTCGTCCCGCGCCACCGATGCCCAAACGCGATGCCGGCGGATTTATCTGGCCGGTCGAGGGTCGCGTGCTGTCGTCGTTCGGCGCCAAGGCATCGGCGCTGCACAATGACGGCTTGAATATCGCCGCGCCCATGGGCGCACCGGTACGCGCCGCCGATAACGGTGTCGTCGCCTATGCTGGCAATCAAATTCGCGGCTTTGGCAATATGTTGCTGATCAAACATTCGGACGGGCTGATTACCGCCTACGCCCATGCCGACAAATTACTGGTGACACGCGGCGATGTGGTCTCGCGCGGACAAGTTATCGCGCGGGTCGGCAAAACCGGCGGTATCGAGGCCCCTCAGCTCCATTTCGAGGTGCGCAAAGGCAGCCAGGCGGTCGACCCCCGTAAGTTTCTGCCGAGTTAGCTAGTCGAGCCGCTTTCCCTGGCGGCCGGCCAGGTCTTGTACATATTGCCAGGCGACGCGGCCCGAGCGGGCGCCGCGCGTCACCGACCATTCCTTGGCTTCGGCGTGCAGCACCTCACGGTCGATATCGAGTTTGAAATGGTCGACATAGGCGTCGATCATGGCGAAATAGGTATCCTGGTCGGTGTGATGGAAGCCCAGCCACAGGCCGAACCGATCCGATAGGGATACTTTTTCTTCTACCGCCTCGGAGGGATTGATCGCCGTCGAGCGCTCATTCTCGATCATATCGCGCGGTAGCAGGTGGCGTCGGTTCGACGTGGCGTAGAACACCACATTCTCCGGGCGTCCCTCGATGCCGCCCTCGAGAACCGCCTTCAGCGATTTGTAGCTGGTATCCGCATCGTCGAAACTGAGATCGTCGCAGAATAGCACCACCTGGCGGTCGTGGCTTCGCAGCAGGGTCAACAGCGCGGGCAGGGTGTGAATATCCTCGCGGTGAATTTCCACCAGGTTCAGCGAGCCTGGCTTCATCTCGTTGATCAGCGCATGGACCGATTTCACAAGGCTTGATTTTCCGGTGCCCCGCGCGCCCCACAGCAACGCGTTATTGGCCGGTAGGCCGGCGGCAAAACGCTTGGTGTTCTCCAACAAAATGTCGGCCTGACGGTCGATGCCTTGGAGTAGGTCGAGGGGTAGCCGGTTCACTTTCGCGATCGGCTCCAGCCAGCCGCTGGTGCCGGTCGGGTCGGCGTGCCAAACAAAGGCGTCCGCGCCCGATAAATCGACCGATTTTTGGTCGCCGGGCGCCAGACGCTCAAGCGCATCGGCGATACGGTTCAACAACGGCCCGAAATCCTGCTCGCTCATTCCTTAATCACTTTTTGATGTTGTTCGCCCGGTGGAGTGGGGGCGAACCTAATCGTTCGCCTTGGCCGCGGTCAACGGCTAGGGCGTGGTCGAGCGGATCAGAAGGAGCCGATTGGCTGAAAACATTGACAAAATGCCGCATTATCGCCATGTGATTGAGTTGCGAGCGCCATTGCATTGCGACCGCACGCCGCTATCATCCGGCGTTCCTACGATCCGCAGACTGGAGACTTCCTATGTTTATTACGCCGGCCGAAGCTCAAGGATTTTTTGGTGGCGGCGAAGGCGGCGGTGGTCTCGGCGCGTTCTTCCCCATCATCCTGATATTCGTCGTTTTCTATTTTCTGCTGATCCGTCCTCAGCAAAGGAAGGTGAAGCAGCACCGCGACATGCTGAGCGTGGTGAAGCGCGGTGACCGGGTGCTCACCGGCGGCGGCATTATCGGCACCGTGACCCGAGTGAAGGATAATGACGAGCTCGTCGTGGAGATCGCCGATGGCGTGAAAATCAGCGTTCTGCGCGGCACCTTATCCGATGTGATCAACCGCTCCGAACCGGCGCCATCGTCTGGCGGCGGTGGTGGCAATCAGGGTGGCGGACCGACCGTGGTCGGCCCCGGAGAGGCCAAACCCGGCGGCTTGCTGGGCGGTCTGCTCGGCGGTCTCGGACCCAAGAAATAGCCTGGCGCCAAGGTAACTTTACGGCATGATTAATTATCCCCGTTGGGCAATCCTGATCACGTTGATTGTCTGCGCGTGGGGCGTGATCTTCGCCGCGCCGAACTTCTTCGCAGACCCACCGGCGGTGCTGCCGGAACAGCAGGTGAATCTCGGTCTCGATCTACAAGGCGGCGCGCATTTGCTGCTCGAGGTTGAGGTCGACGATGTCATCAACGCCTCGCTGAAAGCGATCCAAGCAGAGGTACGCCGTGTGTTGCGCCGCCAGCAACCGCGCATCAACTATACCGGCCTCGATGTGGATGGCAACGCGGTCGTCTTCCGGTTGCGCGATAGCGCCGACGAAGAAGAGGCCCGCGACCGGGTGCAGGGGATCGAGCGCGACGCCGCATTGACGGTTACCGGTGATGCGCACTTTCGCCTGGAACTTACCGAGCAAGCCCTCATCGACCGGCGTCAGCGCGCGATCGAGCAGTCGATCGAGGTGGTGCGCCGCCGGGTCGACGAGACCGGCGTGTCGGAGCCGACAATTCAGCAGCAGGGCGCGGAGCGGATCATCGTCCAGATGCCCGGCATCGACGATCCGGAGCGCATTAAAGACCTGTTGGGACAGACGGCGAAGCTGAATTTTCACTTAGTCAATGAGGAAGCCTCGGTAAACGAGGTGGTTTCCAGCGGCATCGTACCGCCGAGCTCCATGCTGTTGTACGAAAACGATGGCGGCCAGCGCATTCCATATGTGGTGCTGCGCGAGGTGGTGGTGAGCGGCGAACGCCTGGTCGACGCCCAGGCGACGTTCCAGGACGGCCAGCCCATCGTGTCCTTCCGTTTCGATGCTCAGGGCGGCCAGACATTCGGTCGGGTGACGACCGAGAATGTGAACCGCCGGCTTGCCATCGTGCTTGACGAAGAGATCATTAGCGCGCCGAATATCCAATCACCGATCATTGGCGGCAGCGGCATCATTACTGGCCGGTTTACCGTTCAGGAGACTGTAGACCTGGCCCTGCTGCTGCGCGCTGGCGCCTTGCCTGCGCCGCTGGAAATTCTCGAAGAACGCACCGTTGGCCCGGGTCTTGGCGCCGATTCCATTGCCGCCGGTAAGATCGCCAGCATCGTTGGCTTTATCGCTGTCGTCCTTTTCATGATCGCCAGCTATGGCCTGTTCGGCATTATGGCCACCGTGGCGCTGGTATTTAATCTGGCGCTGATCTTGGCATTGTTATCGGTGCTGGGGGCGACGCTCACGCTGCCGGGCATCGCCGGAATTGTTTTGACCATCGGCATGGCGGTCGACGCCAATGTGCTGATATTGGAGCGTATCAAGGAAGAAGCCCGTAATGGGCGATCACCCATCGCCGCTGTGGATGCCGGCTACAGGCGGGCGCTGACTACCATTGTCGATTCCAATTTGACCACGCTGATTGCCGCGTTGCTGTTGTTCAATTTCGGCTCCGGGCCAATCAAAGGCTTCGCCGTGACCCTGTCGATGGGTATCGTGAGCTCCATGTTTACCGCCATCATGCTGACGCGCCTGCTGATGGTCATATGGTTGCGCCGCAAGCGGCCGTCCAAGTTGCCGGTCTAGGGGCCAACGATGCGATTGCTCACCGTAGTTCCCGCCAATACAACGATCGATTTTGTCGGCAAGCGCAAGATCGCGTTCGGCCTGTCGATTATTCTCATCCTGGTTTCGGTTGGCGCTTTCCTGACCCAGGGCCTGAATCTGGGTATCGATTTCCGCGGTGGCGTCTTGATCGAGGTCGAAACCGAGGGGCCGGCCAATATTCAAGACCTGCGGCAGACCCTCAGCACCCTGGGTTTGGGCGAGGTTCAGGTGCAGGAGTTCGGCGCGCCGAATGACGTGCTTATTCGGGTTCAGCAGCAGGATGGCGGCGAAGACGCACAGCAAAAGGCGATCACCGCCATCAAGGCCGCGCTGGGCGATATCGTGAACGAATATCGACGTACCGAGTCCGTCGGACCGACCATCGGCGCGGAGCTTGTCAAGGCGGCGATCCTGGCGGTGTCCCTCGCGCTGGGCGCGATCTTGATATACATCTGGTTCCGCTTCGAATGGCAATTCGGTGTCGGCGCGGTTATCGCGCTGAGCCATGATGTGATCTCAACCGTCGGGCTGTTCGCGATCACCCAATTGGAATTCAATTTGGCCACCGTGGCGGCGGTGCTGACCATTGCCGGCTACTCGATCAACGACACCGTGGTTATCTATGATCGGGTACGAGAGGAGTTGCGGCGCTACAAAAAGCTGGCGATCGCCGATTTGCTCAATCTGGCTGCCAACCGCACCCTGTCGCGGACCTTCCTGACCAGTGTGACCACGCTGATCGCGCTATTGGCGCTGGTGATTTTAGGCGGGCCGATCATCCGCGACTTCTCGTTGGCGATGATCTGGGGCGTGCTGATCGGTACCTATTCGTCGATTTTTGTCGCTGTTCCAGCTCTGCTACTGCTTAAACTGAATCGCAGTTCGTTCTCAAGCGGCGACGAAACCGAAGAGGGCGGGAGCGCGGAGGCTAACGAAGTCGCGGCCGAGGCCCAGGACGGGCAGGACGACTAGGCCGGCGTGCGATGGCCAGCAGCGGCAGTACGATTGATACAATACATCCCACGGAACAACCACCGGCGATCGACGGCTATGGTAGTGGTGGATTTCGTATCGATGGGCTCGTCCATAAAGGCTCGCTGATTGTGCTGCCGACCGGCTTTGCGGCCTGGGATATTGCGGCGTTTGCCCAGATCGATGACGCGGTGTTGCCGCCTTCTTTGTTCGCCGATGGGCAAATCGAGTTATTGCTGCTGGGTTGCGGCGAGACCATGCAAATGGTGCCCCGTGGCCTTCGCGACGCGCTGCGCGCCGTTGGCACCGTTGTTGAACCCATGGGCACTGGCGCGGCGGTACGCACCTATAATGTCCTGCTCGGCGAGAACCGCCGGGTCGCTGCGGCGCTCATCGCTGTCGACTAAATCTATTCCCACCAAGCCAACCTCATGCTGAGCTTGTCGAAGTAGGAGATTGGCTCACGCTCACCCTTCGACAGGCTCGGGGTGAGGATCGGTGTAGTATCCAGCTTCGCTCAAAAAAACGGGGTCCCGAAGGACCCCGTTAATTTCACGTCGATGACGCGCCGATTAGAACGGTGGGTTCTGGGCGGCTACCATGCCGTAGAGCATGGGGATCGACAGAAGCGTGTTGGTGCGCGAGAACAACATGGCCTTGCGCGCCGATTTGGGTTTAGCCTCGGCCTCCGCATCAACGATGCCGAGAGCGATCTTCTGGTTCGGCCAAATGACGAACCAAACATTGAAGGCCATGATCAAGCCGAACCACATGGCGATGCCGATCATCGCGCTGGTCGAGCTACCGTCGGTCAGGCCGATAGCCAGCCACGTTCCGAGGGTACCTTGCATCCAGGCCAAGATCAGGCCGAAGAGCACGGTTGAGGCTGCGCTCCAGCGGAACCAAAACAGCACCGCCGGTGCAATATGTTTACCGATCGCCGGCTTCAGCTCGTCGGGAATTTTCGGCATGGTCGGTACCTGTACGAAATTGAGGTACCACAACAGACCGATCCACATGACGCCGCTGAGGACGTGGAACCAGCGTATTAGATGTTCTGCGAATTCCATTTCTGTATCCTCCCCTAACGCCTACGCGCCGATGCCGAGTGCGACCACGACCATGATAACGGTCATGACCACGCCCAAAATGACTGTCATTTGAAGTGATTCTAGTGGGTTTTTCATAGATGGGCCCCCTCCCGTTTCGAAAACCGAATCAAAGTATAGCAAATATACCGTGGCGAACCTATGAGTCCATTCTGCCCCGGCGCTCCGGTATAAACTTCGCGTATGAAATCTTGTGTGGACCAGCAACATGAGTAACGGCGAGGCAGCGCTGTCTTACTGCGCGCGCGAAGTGCATACGCACGATCACGACCGATATCTGACGGCGCTGTTTGTACCGGCGGATCGGCGCGAGGCGGTTTTCGCGCTTTATGCATTCAATGCTGAGGTGGCGCGCACCCGTGAGGCGGTCAGCGAACCGATCCTCGGCCAGATCCGTCTGCAATGGTGGCGCGAAGCCTTGGGCGGCATCTATGAAGGCACGGTGCGCGAGCACCCGGTGGTCGAAGGGTTGAACGACGCCATTCAGGGACATGGCTTGGAACGGGAGCGGTTCGAGACCCTGCTCGACGCCCGTACCGATGACCTCGACGATGCGCCACCGGCCGATTTGGCGGCGTTGGAAGCTTATGCCGGCGCGACATCCGGGACTCTGTCTGCGATGGTTATGGCGATACTGGGATTTACCGACGGCGCGCCGGTTCGCGCGGCGCATATGGTGGGGACCGCATGGGCGCTGATCGGCCTGATGCGCGCGGTCGGCTTTCATGCCCAATCCCAGCGGCTTTATCTTCCCGATGACCTGCTGCACGACCATAGCGTCGACCGGCGCGCGCTATTCGAGCTCAAGCCCTCGCCGGCGCTGAACCAGGTGGTTCGCGATGTTGCCCAACGTGCCGCTGAGTTGCTCGCCGAGGCGCGTAGTCTTAAAGGTGAGGTGCCTCGCGCGGCGCGTTGCGGTCTGTTGCTCGCGCCGCTCGCCGATCGTCATCTGCGCGACGTTGTCCGCGCCGACTATGATCCCTTCGCGCTACCCGCCGGCGCACCGGCGCAGCCGTTGCGTCTTACCTGGGCGTCGCTGCGAAAAACCTACTAGGCGACGCTGTCTCGGGCTGCTTCGAAGGGCTGTCCGGCGAATACGTCGTAGGCTGGATCCGCTGGGCCTTTGAGCTCGACCGTGTTGCCTTCGGGGTCCTTGATATAGATCGCCGGGCCTTCGCCCTCGGCGCCGCCGCGAATGCGGGTCTCGCCCAACTCGACGCCGTGCGCGCTTAGATAGTCCCGGATTGCCTCATCGTCATAAGGTTCGATCTGTATGGCGAAGTGATCCATGTTGTGGCTGCTAGAGCTACCAGCAGGTTCGTCAACGGGAATCAGGTCGATCAACTGCTTGCCGGCACGCACCTGAAACAGTCCGAGATCGGTGTCGTGGTCTTCGAAAGTGCAGCCCAACACATCCATGTAGAAGGCGCGCATTTTTTCCAGATCGCGGATGCGCAACACCACATGGTCGAGGCCCAACATCGTAAAAGGCGCTTTATCGCTCATCATCGTGTCCTCCTAGGTCGATAGCCTAACACAGTTAGGCCGCCGCCAATCGCTGGCTGTTTTGCCAAGTCTCGAGGTCAGCGAGCGCGCGCAGGGCGACGGCCTTGCGGCGTTCGCGCTTGCGCTCCTTGCGGGGAATGCCCGCCAAGACGCTCTCGTCGAGCGGCGGCAAGAGGCCGAAATTGATGTTCATGGGTTGGAACGTCTCGGCTTCGGCGCCCCCGGTGATATGTCCGAGTAGGGCGCCATGGGCGGTGGTCGCCGGTGGTTGGGCGGCGCTATCGCCAAGCCGTTCGGCGGCGGTGAATCGGCCGGCCAACAAGCCGGTGGCGGCGCTTTCCACATAGCCCTCGACGCCGGTGACCTGACCGGCGAAGCGCAGGCGCGGCATCGCCTTTAAGCGCAGGGTCCCGTCGAGCAGCCGCGGGCTGTTTAGAAACGTGTTGCGGTGGATGCCGCCAAGCCGGGCGAATTCCGCATGGCCGAGGCCCGGGATGGCGCGAAAGATCTCCTGCTGGGCGCCGTATTTCAGCTTGGTCTGGAAACCGACCATATTGTAGAGCGTGCCCAGCGCGTTATCCTGACGCAACTGTACGACGGCGTGAGCGCGGGTGCCGGTGCGCGGGTCGGTCAGGCCGACCGGCTTCATCGGGCCAAAGCGCAACGTCTCGCGGCCGCGCTCGGCCATCACCTCGATAGGCAGGCAGCCCTCGAAATAGGGCGTCGACTTCTCCCATTCCTGGAACTCGGTTTTATCACCGGCGATCAGCGCGTCGATGAAGGCCTCGAACTGGTCGTGGTCGAGGGGACAGTTCACATAGTCCTTGCCGGTACCCCCGGGCCCCACCTTGTCGTAGCGCGATTGATACCAGGCTTTGTCGAAATCGATGGAATCGGCGTGCACGATCGGCGCGATGGCGTCGAAGAAGGCGAGGTTTTCCTCGCCGGTTAGGGCCACGATGGCGTCGGTCAAGGCCGGCGAGGTGAGGGGCCCGGTGGCGACGATGACTTGGTCCCAGTCTTCCGGCGGCAGGCCGGCCACTTCTTCGCGCGCCAGGGTCACCAGCGGGTGGTCGAGCAACGTCTCGGTGACATGCTGGGCGAAACCATCGCGGTCGACCGCCAAGGCGCCGCCGGCGGGCACCTTGTTGGCGTCGGCGGCAGCCAGGATCAACGAACCAAGCCGGCGCATTTCTTCGTGCAACACGCCGACCGCGTTGAAATGCACGTCGTCGGAGCGGAATGAGTTGGAACACACCAGCTCTGCAAGTTGATCGGTTTGATGAGCTTCGGTGAGCCGCACCGGGCGCATCTCATGGAGCACCACCGGCACCCCGGCCTGCACCAACTGCCAAGCGGCTTCTGACCCGGCCAGGCCGCCGCCAATGATGTGAACCGGTTGTAATCCCGCAGTCGACATACTGTTTCCCTAAGTCTCGCTCGTGTTGAGATAACGCCAGCGGCCGCCCGTGGCAACGCTAAGTGAATTGACCCTGGAAACACCCCGTGCCACGCTTGGCCAGAGATTCGCGTTTTCAGGAGGAACATATGCACAAATTGATCCTTGCTGCTGCATTTACCGCGTCCTTCGCAATATCTATCGGTGTGACGCCGGCGTCTGCCGACCCCCAGATGCTGGGGATCGTCCAGACCGTATCTGCGGTTCCGTTGCACTGTTCAAATGGCGAATGCGGGGCGGAACTCACATCGATTTGCCTGCAAGAAGAACGGGTGAGACCGATGCCCGGCCAAGCCTACTTCCCCCATGATCCCAATACGGTGGGTTTGACCGGTATTCGCCGCGACGGCAGCCGGATCGCCATCTTGGTTGAAGATGTTCTTAAATTTTCTTCGGCACGCGGCTATTCGTCTGTTCGGGTGAGCCTGTCGAAGGATGTTTTGCGGCAATACGACGTCGCCTCTGTTGAACTGTCGATTGATGAGGGACTGACCCTAATTCCGGAAACTGGACCGGCCGTCAATGCCGATTCCCTGACCGAGGGTGATATCGAACTAGGCGCCGGACGGTTACGGCAAACCGCGACCGTGATCGTCGATCAGGAAGGCGACAAGGCCGATGCCAGCCAAGTGCTGGCCCGCATGATCGACAACCTGCCGCGCCATGGCCGGGCGAATTTCGAAACTCGATCCGAAATATGGTCGACAACCGGCGTTCCCGTTGCGCAGAGCCTGTCGACGCGGGGATCCTATCGGGCGCGATTGGCCTATAACGGCTGCTATCGGAAAACCCGGTTCGGCGATCAGACGTTGCGGGAATGTCTCGGTCTGGCTCATGACGACCTCATCCAGGACCTAAATGACGACTATTGGGAAGCGGTGAAGACCGGTACATAGACCGCTCCATCGCCGCGACACGGCGGTATCGAAGGTTCGCCGAGGCGTATTGCGTAATGAAATTCTCGTTGTTTATGTTGCCCTGTTACCGCGAGGGCGTGGCCACGTCGCTGGCCCAGTTCTACGAAGAACTGATCGAGGTGGTGAAACTCGCCGATGCCAGCGGCTGGGATCGGGTCTGGCAGTCGGAGCATCATTTTCATTATTACGGCGGCGCGGTGCCCAATCCGGCGGTGATCCTTACGGCGTGGGCGCGCGAGACGCAACGCATCCGTCTTGGCCCGGCGATCTCGTTATTGCCGCTGCACAATCCGCTGCACGTCGCCGAAGACTTCGCCATGCTCGACCAGCTATCGGGCGGCCGCGTGGATTTTGGTATCGGACGCGGTTATCTGCCCCATGAGTTCGAAGGCCATAATATCGATGCCAACGATGCCAGCGCGATACGCGAAGAAGCCTTCGAGATCATCACCCGCGCCTGGGCCGGCGAGACCTTTGCCTATGACGGTGCGCATTATTCATTCCCCAAGCTGAAGCTACATCCGACGCCCTTACAGGACCCGGTACCGATCTGGGTTGCGGCATCACGCACCCGCGACAGCTTCGAATGGGCGGGGCGTCACGGTTTTAGCTTAATGATGAACCAGTACCCGGTGTCGCCGGCGCAATCGTTGGAATATTTCCAATGGTACAAGGATAGCTGGGACGCCGCTGGCCACGATCCGGCGCGCCGAGAGGCGATGATGAATTTGTTTCTCTACATCGCCGATAGCGAAGAACAGGCGATCGAAGAGGCCGGCGCGACGGTGCAGGAACACGCCAACCTGTTCCGCTTGTTGTTCCAGGGCGATCAGTGGAACGAGGATTACGCCGGCGACGAAAGTGTGTTCGAATTCCTCGCGCCGGACGGCAATCTCGTCAAATTTTTCCGCGAGCGCACCTTGATCGGCACACCCGAACAAATCATCGAGCGCATCGCGCATTTCCGCGATATCGGCTTCACGGAGTTATCATTCATGGTGCGCACCGGCGACTGGACCCACGCCCAGGCAATGGCCACGATGGCGCGCTTCAACGCCGACGTGCTGCCGCCGTTCCGTTAAAGCTAATCAACCCGTAAACACCCCTGCCCAGAGACCCTCATCCTGAGCTTGTCGAAGGACGAGGGGCGGGGATGTTGCACCCCATCCTTCGACAAGCTCAGGATGAGGTTTGTTTTAAACTCCCTCGACAATCAACAGTTTGTCATTGGCCGCTTCGAGACGGATCGGCAGAATTTCCTGATATTCCGGTGAATTGTACCAGGCGCGGGCGGCATCGGCATCGGCAAACTCGAGCATGACGATGCGCGCCGGGTTCCAGTCACCCTCCAGCACTTCGATGGGACTGCTGGCGATGACGGGTTTGCCTCCATGGGCCTGGAGCGTGTCGCGGACCTTGGCGCCATAGGCTTTCATGCGTTCGGGGTCGTGGACGTCGGAATCGATGATTACGTAGGCAACCATAATTCTCTCCTGGTTAGATCGTGGGTTGCTGCCAGCTTAGCGCTCGGTGGACAAGAGCGCCAACTCAAGTGCGGTGTGACTGTCAAATTCCGATGGCGACGTTACACTGGTCGCCGCGGCAATGCTGGGGGCCCAAACAAGATGTCTGCGAGTTACCTGAACGACCAAAGATTTCCGGGCGGCTTGCGCACCGGGGCGCAATATATCGCGGGCCTTAAGAACGATGGCCGGCGGGTGTTTATCGACGGCGAGGAAGTCGGCGATGTGACCAGCCATCCGGCGTTTCGCGATGCGGTCCGTTCGATTGCCGATTTGTACGATATTGCCAGCGACCCGGCGAATAGCGACCAGATGACCTTTGCCTCGCCGGCGACCGGCGAACCGGTAAACCGCATCTGGCAGATTCCCCGCTCAGTGGAGGATCTACAGGCCCGGCGCCGCGCCATTGCCCGCTGGTCGGGGGCGACATTTGGGTTGATGGGACGCAGCCCCGATCATGTGGCCGGGTTCTTCGTCGGCTGGATGTCGGCGCCCGAAGTTTTCGCGCGCAATAACAATGCCGAACGCGCCGAAAACTTAGGGCAATTTTTCGATTTCCTACGCGACCGCGATATTTTCGTGTCCTACACCATCGTGCCGCCGCAGATCGACCGCTCGAAGCCGATGCACCAGCAGGACCCCGCCGACCTGTACGCCGGGGTGGTCGAGGAGCGTGACGACGGCGTGGTCATTCGCGGCGCCCAGATGCTGGGCACTGGCACCGCGCTCTCCGACTATGTTTGCCTGAGCCAAGTCACCCCGGTGCGGCCCGGTGACGAGAACCACGCGATCAACGTCGCCATTGCTTGCAACGCGCCGGGGGTGAAAATCTATTCGCGGCGCTCCTATGCGGCTGCCGCGAGCAGCGCCTTCGATTATCCGCTGGCGTCACGCTTTGATGAGACCGATTCCTTGGTGGTGTTCGACGATGTGTTGGTGCCGTGGGAACAGGTATTCGTCTACAAGGATATCGAGATCTGCAGCGACCAATGGTGGGATACCGGGTCTCACGCGATGGGCAATCACCAGGCGCAGATTCGTCTATGTTCCAAGCTGCAATTCCTCATGGGACTGGCCAAGCGGATCGCCGACATGAACGGGGTCGCGGCGATCCCGGCGGTTCAGACATTGATCGGCGACATGGCGAGCTATGCGGCGATGCTCGAAGGGCTGGTCGAAGCCCAAATCGCGACTTGCACGACCAACGCCAACGGCATCGTCGAACCGGGACGTCAGGCTCTCTACGCTGCTATCGTCTTGCAGGCCGAAGTCTATCCCAAGATGCTCAACCTCATGCGCGAGCTGTGTGGCGGCGGCGTTATCCAGCTACCGTCGAGCGCGCGCGATTTCGCCAATCCCGAGATACGCGCCGATATCGACCGCTACAATCAGTCGCCCGGTCATAGCAGCGAAGAGCGGGTCAAATTGATGAAGCTCGCCTGGGATCTCATCGGCTCGGAATTCGCCGGCCGCCACGACCAATACGAAAAATTCTATGCCGGGCCGCCCTTCGTGGTGAAGTCGCGCATGTACCAAGCCTATAATTTCGACAAGAGCCAAGCGTTAGTCGATGCTGCGCTGGCAGGCTACGACTTAACTGGTCGCCACGATTAGCCTTTTTTCTTGGCCCCGCGTTTCCAAAATCGCTTGCGCTGGGAAAAGCCCTTCCATTGGTCTAACAGGTTGGACTTGCCACGCTTGCCGCGCGCTGTACTCCAGCCCACCACGAGGCCCACCGCGCGGATGATGTCGTCATGGGCCGGGTGCGCGAAGGCCTGATAGACAACGGTCTCGAGTTGCCGTTCGGTGACCGCGAGATCGTTTAGATCGCCCAAGGTGTCTTGCAGGTTCGATAGATCACCGATCATCACCCTCGATTTCTTGGCGCCGTAAAGCGAGGCAAAGAATTCCGAGGTGTAGCGAAATTTTTTGATGGCGATGCGAAGATCATGGCGATTTTCCGCTGTCGCGCCGGCCAGCTTGTTTCCCTGTTTGATCAGCTTGCGATAACGTCGTTGGAGGACGATATCGGCGTATGTTTTGAGCGGCGCATCGAGGATCTTGCGACGGGTGCTCTGTTGGCTGGTGTGCCAGTCGGCTTCCTCGATCCAGCGGTTGAAATTTAAAACCAGCGTCGTATAGCGTGGCGAGCCGATCGCCTGGCACACGGTTTCATAATTTCGCACCCGCGCCCGCAGACATTGTTCGCGCAGCGCCGCTAGGGATTTATCGCCGGGCCGTCTGGCCTCCAGCGGCGCCAGAATATCGTCAAGGAATACGTCCCAATTACGCGCCGCTCCCAAGGCGTCTCCTATCCATTGGCATTCCGTCTTCAGCCAACGGGCCTGCATCATCGGCAGCACACTACCGAATACGGCCAACGCCGAGCGCGTGCGGCGGAGCGCGACCCGCATCTGATGCAGTGCTTCCGCGTCGCCGCCGTTGAGAACGGCGGGCTCGTTTACCATCCAGTGGGCGAAGCAGTTTTTAAAAATTATCGAAATGCCCTCGTCGACGCTGGTGTCGGGGGCTAAGCGAAGTTTTTTCGCCTTGTGCCATGGCGGCGGTTCGCTGGTGAACAGCGCATAGGCCCGCTCCGCCTTGCTGCGGCTCTCGACCTGTAGCGGCGCGACATCATGTAGTTCGAGCGCCAGAGCGTAGAGCGCCTGTTTGTCGCCCTTAAGCAGTTCAAGCTCGATTTCGGCGGTGGGCTGCGCGCGTTCGCCGGCTTCCAGGGTGCCGCGATCGATGGCGACCTCAATGATGGTGATGTCGCCATTATGCTTGTAGCCGACGACCCGGGTCTCGCGCTGGATGCGGGTGCTACAAATTTCCGCCAGCTCGTTTGGCGCCAAATGGCCCAGCAACGTCCGCGCCCTTTTATCCATCACCCAATCGGGCCGGGGCGTGAGGTCGGAAACAATGGTCTCCCACTCCAAGCGGTCGAGGGCGCCGGCAGTCGAACTGCTGGTCTTGACGGTTTGCACGAAACGGTCGCCCTCGCGGCGGACCCGCAGGCTCGCGCCGCGCTTTTGCAGCCGCAGATCGGCAGTGTCGTAGTAGACGGCGTCAAGCTGTTGCGCGCTCGCCAGGCCCGGGATGCTGGCGGCGAGGCGCGGGCACGCCAATAGCGTCTCCACCGCGTCGGGAGCGACGCGGAGTTTGAGCTCGATCTCGCGGGCAATGGCCGCGTCGGGCTCAGGGGTAATATCGGTACCTTCGAGGTCCAATGGGGATGTCTTTCCAGGCTCACATATCGCTGACGAGGCTAGTTGTCCGGCCAGTGCCCCAGTGTCGCAATTCTGGACGCCGAGATAAACCGCGGCGGGCGGAAAGCTGGCCCTATGGTTAACGCGGCGGCGCGCGCAATCGCCTACCAGCGTCCCTTGCGGCGGTTCCACGTATAGAGCAGGTCGGCGAATATGTCGTAACTCAGCCGCGAGACCGTGCGCAGGATCGGTAGCGAGATCAGCCAACCCATCCAGCGGCGGCCGCGCGTCATGCGCCACAACACGGCCGCGGCGTCCGCACCCCGGTGCAGGGCGCCCTCGCTATCGCGCACATAGAAATGACGGCGCACATCGTCGAAGGTCAGACCCGCATCGACCAACGCGTCGGGCGCGGCGGTCATGTCGGTGAAGGTGGCGGCGTCGGCGACGCCAGCTTTCTCGAACGCGCCACGCTGCTCGTCCATACCCGCTCGGCATACCGGACAGGCGCTGTTATAAAATACTTCGACCTGTGGCTTGTCGCTCACGCCCGCTTCTTGGTTTTTTTGGTGAGCGCCGGCAGGTAGGCGGCGAGATAGTTGCCGGTGAAGCTGCCGGCGACCCGCGCCACGTCTTCCGGCGTTCCCGACGCGACGATTTTGCCGCCCTTGTCGCCACCTTCGGGACCCATATCGACGATCCAATCGGCGGTCTTGATGACCTCCAGATTATGCTCGATGACGATTACCGTGTTGCCCTGTTCGACCAGGGCGTGGAGCACGTCCAATAGTTTGCTGACATCGTGATAGTGCAGGCCGGTGGTCGGCTCGTCGAGGATGTAGAGCGTCTTGCCGGTGGCCTGGCGCGCCAGTTCTTTGGCCAGTTTCACCCGCTGGGCCTCGCCGCCCGACAGGGTGGTTGCCGGCTGGCCGACATGGACATAATCGAGGCCAACCCGGGCCAGCGTGTCAAGCTTTTTGCGGATCGAGGGCACAGCCTTGAAGAATTCGCGGCCTTCCTCGACTGTCATATCGAGCACATCGGCGATCGACTTGCCACGATAGACCACCTCGAGCGTTTCGCGGTTGTAGCGTTTGCCCTTGCACATGTCGCATTCGACATAGACGTCGGGCAGGAAATGCATCTCGATCTTGATGACGCCGTCGCCCTGGCAGGCCTCGCAGCGGCCGCCCTTGACGTTGAAGGAGAAGCGGCCGGGCTTGTAGCCGCGGGCCTTGGCTTCCGGTAAGCCGGTGAACCAGTCGCGGATCGGCGAGAAGGCGCCGGTATAGGTCGCCGGGTTCGAGCGCGGCGTGCGGCCGATCGGCGATTGGTCGATGTCGATTACCTTGTCGAGATGCTCCAGCCCTTCCAGGGCGGTGAACGGTCCCGGCGCGGCGCGCGCCTTCATTAGTTGGCGGGCGGCGGCGCGGTACAGCGTGTCGATGATCAGCGACGACTTGCCGCTGCCCGAGACGCCGGTGATGCAGGCGAAGGTGCCGAGCGGGATCTCGGCGTTCACTTTCAGCAGATTATTCGAGGTGGCGCCGAGTAGCCGCAGGATTTGACCGTCCTTGCCGGGCCGCCGGACCTCGGGTATCGGGATTTGTTTCATGCCGGTGAGATATTGCGCTGTCAGGCTGCGCTGGACCTGCTGCATGACCTTTTTGGGCGTGCCTCGCGCCACCACTTCGCCGCCATGCACGCCGGCGCCGGGCCCCATATCCACCAGATAGTCGGCGCTGCGGATGGCTTCTTCGTCATGCTCGACGACGATCACCGTATTGCCCAGATCGCGCAGGCGTTTGAGGGTTTCCAGCAGGCGGGCATTGTCGCGCTGGTGCAGGCCGATCGACGGTTCGTCGAGCACATAGAGCACCCCGGTCAGGCCGGACCCGATCTGCGAGGCCAGGCGGATACGCTGGCTCTCGCCGCCCGACAGTGTGCGCGACGAGCGGTCGAGGGTGAGATATTCCAGCCCCACATCGTTCAAGAAACCGAGGCGTTCGTTGACTTCGCGCAATATGCGTTGGCCGATTTCTTCCTGTTTTTCGCTGAGCCGGTCGGGCAGTTCGCGGAACCAGTCGGCGGCCGCGGCGATCGACATCTCGGTGATCTGGCTGACATGGCGGCCGTCGATTTTGACCGCCAGCGCTTCGGGTTTCAGCCGCGCACCCTCGCAAACCTCGCAGACCGAAGTGGTTTGAAACTTGGCGATCTCCTCGCGCGCCCACGAGCTATCGGTTTCCCGGTAGCGGCGGTCGAGATTGTGCACCACGCCCTCGAACGGCTTGGCGGTCTCGTAGGTGCGCAGGCCGTCATCGTATTTGATCTTGATCGGCGTCTCGCCGGAGCCGAACAAGATCGCTTGGCGCACTTTCTTGGGTAGTTCGCGCCACGGATCGCCGGGTGATTTCTTATAGTGCCGGGCGAGCGCGTCGAGGGTCTGGGCGTAATAGGGGCTGGACGAGTTGGCCCAGGGCGCGATGGCGCCATCGCGCAGGCTCAAATTCTCGTCGGGCACTACCAGATCGGCATCGACTACTACCTTGGTCCCCAGCCCGTCGCAGGCCGGGCAGGCGCCGTGCGGATTGTTGAACGAGAACAGCCGCGGCTCGATCTCCTCGATGGTGAAGCCAGAGACCGGGCAGGCGAATTTGGCCGAGAAAATGGTCTGCTCGCCACCATCGGCATTTTCGGCGAAGGCCAGGCCATCGGCCAGTTCGAGGGCGGTTTCCAGGGAGTCGGCGAGGCGGCCCTCCAGGTCGGGACGCACCACCACCCGGTCGACCACCACTTCGATGTCGTGCCAAAAATTCTTATCCAACGCCGGCGCTTCGTCGATCTCGTACATCTCGCCGTCGATCTTCACCCGCTGAAAGCCGCGCTTTTGCAGGATCGCCAGTTCGCGCTTGAATTCGCCTTTGCGCCGCCGAGCGATGGGCGCCAGCAGATAGAGCCGTGTGCCTTCTTCCATCGCCATCACGATATCGACCATCTGGCTCACCGATTGAGCCTCGATAGGCAGGCCGGTGGTGGGCGAGTAAGGGATACCGATGCGCGCAAACAGCAGGCGCAGATAATCGTAGATCTCGGTGACCGTGCCGACGGTCGAGCGCGGATTGCGGCTGGTGGTCTTCTGCTCGATGGAAATCGCCGGCGACAGGCCTTCGATCGAGTCCACATCCGGCTTCTGCATTAATTCCAGGAACTGGCGCGCATAGGCCGACAGGCTCTCCACATAGCGCCGTTGGCCCTCGGCATAGATGGTATCGAAGGCGAGCGACGACTTGCCCGACCCCGACAGCCCGGTGATCACCACCAGACTATCGCGCGGCAGCTCGATATCGACGTTTTGCAAATTATGCTCGCGGGCGCCGCGAACGATTATTTTCTTCAACATTGCTCAGTGATGCTAGGCGTGAAGTTCGGCAAAACAGCCCTATCGCCGCTGCCGTTGGCGGGTGCACCCTTATCATGGTGTCGCGGATCGCGAAATGGGAGTCTATATAGCCCTATTGTAATGAGAACAAAACAAGAATATCGTGGGATGAAATTGTGGACAACTCGCCGTCCAGCTTGCTTGTGAGGCCTCGGGGCCGTGTGCGAGTGTGGCGACCAATGAAGCGGGCGAATTTATTGTCCGCACAAACCCCATTTATCGGGAGAGGCACCGATGGCAGGCAGCGTTAACAAGGTGATTTTGATCGGCAATTTGGGCCGCGATCCGGAAATTCGGTCGATGAATTCCGGCGACAAGGTGTGCAATCTGTCGTTGGCGACCTCGGAATCATGGAATGACAAGAATTCCGGCGAGCGCCAGGAGCGCACCGAATGGCACCGGGTGGTGATTTTCGACCAGCGGCTGATCGATGTGGTCGAGAAATATGTCAAAAAGGGCTCGAAACTGTATATCGAGGGCCAGTTGCAGACCCGCAAGTGGACCGATCAGCAGGGCGTCGAGAAATACTCCACCGAGGTGGTGCTGCAGCGGTTCCGCGGCGAGCTGACCATGCTCGACAGTCGCGGCGGCGGGGGCGGTTATGAGGCCGGCCAGCAGGGCGGCGATCCGGGCTACGGCCAGCCAGCGATGGCCGGCGGTGGCGGCGGCCAAATGGGTGGCGGCGGCGATTTGGACGACGAAATACCGTTCTAGTCATATATTAGATATTTAATTTATCTGATTGAAAAATAAGGGGTATTTTTCAACATATTTCCGAAATTCGTGGAAACGGGCGAAAAAATCCCTATATATTGCAGTGCAATAGAAACACGGCATAGGGGGCTATAGTTATGGAAGCATTTATTCCCGGTGGTTTTGCGATCTTCGTCGGAGCGGTCGTTGTTCTAGCGTTTGTCATCATTCGCTCGGGCATCAAGCAGGTACCGCAGGCCGAGGAATGGACCGTCGAACGGTTCGGCAAATACACCCATACGATCCGACCGGGGTTGAACCTGATCATCCCGTTTATCGATCGGGTTGGCTTCAAGCTGTCCTTGCGCGAAACCGTGCTCGACATTCCGCCGCAGGAGGTCATCTCCTACGACAACGCCACCATCACCGCCGATGGTGTGGCTTTCTATCAAATCGTCGATCCGGCAAAGACGGCCTATGAGGTGCGCGATCTTGAGCGTGCGTTGTCGAACCTGTCGCTGACCAACCTTCGTACGGTGATCGGCTCGATGAGCCTCGACGATGTGTTGTCGAAACGCGACGATATCAACGAGCGCCTGCTGCGGGTCATCGATGAGGCGAGCAATCCCTGGGGCATCAAGGTCAACCGGGTGGAAATTAAGGATTTATCGCCGCCGGCCGACTTGGTCGAGGCGATGGGCCAGCAAATGAAGGCCGAACGCGAAAAGCGTGCCGAGGTCTTGTCGGCCGAAGGCGAGAAGCAGGCGGCGATCTTACGGGCCGAGGGCCAGAAACAGGCGGCCATCCTGGAGGCCGAGGGCCGCCGTGAAGCTGCCTTCCGCGACGCCGAGGCGCGCGAACGCGAAGCCGCCGCCGAGGCCGAAGCGACCCGCTCGGTCTCCGAAGCGATCGCCTCGGGCGACATCCAGTCGGTCAACTACTTTGTTGCCCAGCGCTATATCGAGGCGATCGGCAACCTAGCGTCCGCGCCCAACCAACGCGTCATCCTGTTCCCGGTCGAAGCGTCGAGCGTCATCGGTAGCTTGGGTGGCATTGCCGAGCTCGCCAAGTCCGCGTTCGGCATGGATAGCGGTGGCAGCGCCAATGGCCGCGACCGCTCCGTCGACAGTGGCAGCGTGCCGCCGACGCCGCGCGGCTGACCCTTTCTTTCGTACAGTTCGGTGTGACGACATAACGTTGAGGTGCAGCGATGGAAGAAATTATTGCCTGGTTGTGGATGCTGGATTTCTGGCACTGGTGGGCGATCGGTATTGCGCTGATCGCGCTCGAGACCTTCGTCGTCTCGACCTTTCTCCTGTGGCCGGGCATTTCCGCCCTGATCATGGGCTTCGTTGTTCTCGCCGTGCCGGATATGGACTGGCGGATCCAGGTCATCCTGTTCGCCATCCTCGCGGTTATCACCTCGATCGGTTGGCAGCGGTGGCTGAGCAATAACCCGACCAAATCCGATCACCCGAACCTGAACGTGCGCGGCGCCAGCTTCATCGGTCGCCGGGTGACCTTGGCCGAGCCTTTGGCGAACGGCCGTGGCCGGATGGAAATCGGCGATGGCTGGTGGACCGTCTCGAGCCAGAGCGGCGACGACATCGATGCCGGCGTCGATGTGGAAGTGGTCGATAGCGATGGTGGCACTCTGACCATCAAACCGGTCTCTGCGGCGACCAATTAGACCGGCGAACAACCCGATCGACACGGCGAAATTCCGCGGTTATTAAAGCCCCGGTTTCCTTGTTCGAAGAGGCGGTTTCGGCTAGTATATTGCGATGCAAAAAAGCCGACTCGGCGCGTCTGTTAGGGTCCTTCCGACAGACGCTAAACCATTGAAATTATACATTGACTGATCAATCAGATTCGGTGTCGCCCGAGGGTCGCGACGTCTCGCCTGTGACCATCGAAGAGGAGATGAAGACCTCCTATCTGGCGTACGCCATGAGCGTGATTGTCTCGCGCGCGTTGCCCGATGTTCGTGATGGCCTGAAGCCGGTCCACCGGCGCATCCTCTACGCCATGAAAATGGGTGGCTACGAGTATAACCGGCCCTACCGCAAGTCGGCGCGCATCGTCGGCGATGTGATGGGCGTCTATCACCCGCACGGCGATAGCGCGATCTACGACGCCATGGTGCGCATGGCGCAGTATTTCTCCATGCGCCTGGAACTGGTCGATGGCCAGGGCAATTTCGGCTCGATGGACGGCGATCCGCCGGCGGCCATGCGCTACACCGAGGCGCGTATGTCCAAGGCGGCCCATTCGCTGCTCGAAGACATCGACCGCGATACCGTCGACTTTCAGCCCAATTACGATGAAAGCGTTCAAGAGCCGACGGTTCTGCCGGCGCAATATCCCAATCTCCTAGTCAACGGCGCTGGCGGCATCGCCGTCGGCATGGCGACCAACATCCCGCCCCATAATTTGGGCGAGGTGATCGACGCCTGCTGCGCCTATATGGATAATCCCAATATCTCGATCGACGAGATATTGCAGTATATGCACGGTCCCGATTTTCCCACCGGCGGATTGATCGTCGGCTCCAGCGGCATCCGCTCCGCGTTTCATACCGGACGGGGCTCGGTGCTGATGCGCGCGCGCACCCATTTCGAAGACATCTCCAATAATCGCACAGCGATCATCGTTACCGAGATTCCCTACCAGGTGAATAAGTCCCGCATGATCGAGCGTATCGCCGAGGTCGCCAACGAGAAGACCGTCGAGGGCATTAGCGATCTGCGCGACGAGTCAGACCGGCACGGCCTGCGCGTGGTCATTGAGCTGAAGCGCGACAGCGAACCCGAAGTCGTGCTGGCCCAATTGCTGCGCTACACGCCGCTGCAGACTACTTTCGGGGTCAACATGCTGGCGCTCAACGGCGGCCAGCCGGAACTGCTCGATGTAAAGCGCATCATCGCCGCGTTCGTTGAATTCCGCGAAGAAGTCATCACCCGGCGAACAATCTTTGAGCTCGGTAAGGCGCGCGACCGGGCTCACACATTGGTTGGGCTCGCCGTTGCGGTGGCGAACCTCGACGCGGTCATCGAGTTGATCCGCGCCGCCAAGGACGCGGCGACGGCGCGCGCCGAATTGACCGCCAGACCCTGGCCGGCCCGCGATGTGGCGCCGCTGATCGAGCTTATCGACGAGCCGGGCCGCGGTGTCGACGAAGACGGCAACTACAGCCTGTCGGACGAGCAGGCGCGGGCGATTCTGGAGTTGCGTTTGCATCGCTTGACCGGCCTCGAGCGCGACAAGATCGGTGGAGATTTGCAGGCTCTGGTCGAGGAGATTCGCGAATATCTCGCCATTCTCGACAGCCGCGAGAAGCTCTACGCCCTGCTGCGCTCGGAATTGCTGGCGATGCGCGAAGAATTCGCCGATCCGCGGCGTACCGAGATCATCGAGGCCGAGTTCGAGCACGATATCGAAGACTTGATCCAGCGCGAGGATATGGTCGTCACGGTGACCCATGGCGGCTACATCAAGCGGGTGCCGTTATCGACCTATCGCGCGCAACGGCGCGGCGGCAAGGGCCGCGCCGGCATGTCGACCCGCGACGAGGATTTCGTTAGCCAGGTCTTCGTTCTCAACACCCACACGCCGGTGCTGTTCTTCTCGTCGCGCGGCATGGTCTACAAGATGAAGGTCTATAAGCTGCCCATCGGCTCGCCGACCGGCCGCGGCAAGGCGCTGGTGAACCTGCTGCCCCTAGCCGAAGGCGAGACCATCACGACCTTGATGCCGCTGCCCGAGGACGAGGCCAGTTGGGAAGACCTGTTCGTCGTCTTCGCCACCGCCAGCGGCAATGTGCGGCGCAACCGGCTGTCCGATTTCGTGCAAGTTAAGGCCAATGGCAAGATCGCCATGAAGCTCGATCCCGACGATCGGTTGATCGGCGTCGCTACGTGCGATGAGAGCGATGATGTTTTGCTGGCGACCGCCGGCGCGAAATGTATCCGCTTCAAGCTCACCGATGTGCGCGTATTCCAGGGCCGTAATTCGACCGGGGTGCGCGGCATCAAGCTGGCCAAGGGCGTCGAAGTAATTTCCATGTCGGTGCTCCACCACGCCGAATCCACCACCGCCGAGCGCAACGCCTATCTCAAGCGCAGCCGCGCCGAGCGCGCCGAGGGCGAGGGAGAGGGAGAGGTCGAAGCCGCCGAAGAGGAGACCGAGGAGGGCGCGGAAGACGGCACGGTTGTACTGTCGGATGAGCGCTACCACGAAATGGCGGAGATGGAACAGTTTGTGTTGACCGTCACCGCTAAAGGCTTCGGCAAGCGCAGTTCGGCCTATGAATACCGCGTCGCCGGCCGGGGCGGCCAGGGTATCGCCAATATCGACTTGGCCAAGGTCGCAGGCAATTCGGTGATCTCGTCCTTTCCGGTCGAGGCCAACACCGAGCTGGTGATGATGACCGATGGCGGCCAGTTGATCCGTACCGGCGTGTCCGATGTGCGCATCGCCGGGCGCAGTACCCGCGGTGTGACCTTGTTCCGGGTCGCCGAGGACGAAAATGTGGTGACCGTGACGGCGCTTCAGGACGATGCCAACGGTGACAGCGATGGCGCCGAAGAGGATGAGGGCGCCGATCCCGAAGGGACGTCCGATGCCATCGCTGAAGATACCGATAGCGACACGGGCGCTGATGACAACCCGCCGACCGAGGCCAGTGATGAGTAAGAGCGAACGGGTTGGCCTCTATCCTGGCACCTTCGATCCGGTGACCAACGGCCATGTGGACATCATCCGCCGTGCCGCGCGCATCGTCGACCGGCTGATTGTTGGTGTGGCGATCAATGCCGGTAAGGGGCCGTTATTCTCGCTCGACGAGCGGGCCGAAATGGTGAGCGACGAGATCGCCAATATGGGCGATGGGTTTGCCGATCGCATCGAGGTTCGGCCGTTCGATTCCCTGTTGGTGCATTTTGCCGCCGACCAGGGCGCCAACTGCATCATTCGCGGGCTGCGGGCGGTGTCCGACTTCGAATACGAGTTCCAGATGGTCGGCATGAACACGCGGCTCAATCCGGATATCGAGACGGTTTTTCTGATGGCCTCGGAGAACCAGCAATTCATCGCCTCGCGGCTGGTCAAGGAAATCGCCGCCCTCGGCGGTGACATCACCAGTTTCGTCTCGGCCGAGGTCGCCGAGCGCATCAACGAGCGGTTCGGCAAGCTCGACCTGGCGGCCTCGAGCGACTAAGTAAGAGCCAATTGTAAACAGGGTAGGTCGAATTATGAGATTTACGCGAACATTCATCATTGCCGCGGCGTTTCTTGTTGCGGCTTTTGCGCCGGCGGCGGCGCAGTCAGCAAAGGGGGCCGACTTGGAAAATACGCTTTATTTGGACGTGGAGTATGGCCGGGTTGTCATTGAAATGCGGCCCGACTTGGCGCCAAATCACGTCGCGCGGATTAAGGAATTGGTGCGCGAAGGGTTTTACGACGGCATCGTTTTTCACCGCGTGATCGATGGTTTCATGGCCCAGACCGGCGATCCCACGGGCACCGGGTCGGGTGGTTCGGGTAAAAACCTGGATGCTGAATTCTCGTTGGAAAAACACGTGCGTGGTGTGGTCTCCATGGCCCGGGCACAGAACCCCAATAGCGCCGATAGTCAGTTCTTTATCGTCTTCGACGATGCCCCCTGGCTCGACAACCAGTACACCGCCTGGGGCAAAGTGACCGAAGGCATGGAGCATATCGACGCCATCAAGAAGGGCGAAGGACAGGGCGGTGCGGTGAGCAATCCCGACGCCATCGTGAAAATCCAGGTCGCGGCCGACGTTAAGGAATAGCCGGTCTCGAAAGTGGATTGACGCGCGCCGTTCGCGGGGCGCGTCATCTGCTTATTGACGACGCACCACCGGCTTCTTAAGTTCCCGCCAAACCGCCTGTCATTGATGGGCCCGTAGCTCAGCTGGTAGAGCAACTGACTTTTAATCAGTAGGTCTCAGGTTCGAACCCTGACGGGCTCACCAATCTTTTCAAAGGCTTAGCCAAAATCGGCTGAGCCTTTTTTGATGGGCGGTGATCGCTGCCCGCGTTCCATTGACCGCGGACCATGTGCTACGTCGCCTGTTGAAGTTGTTCGTCAGGGGAGAGGTCGGCCGTTATGAGTACGCATCAACCCGATATTGAGATCGCCCGCGCCGCCAAGGTGCGCCCGATTGCCGAGGTCGGTGCGGCGTTGGGCATTCCCGCCGATGCGTTGCACCAATATGGACCGCTCAAGGCAAAAGTCGGCCTGGACTATCTGGAAACCCTGCAAGATCGCCCACGCGGTAAGCTGATTCTGGTGACCGCCATTACGCCGACCCCGGCCGGCGAGGGCAAGACGACGACGACGGTGGGGTTGGGCGATGGGCTCAACCGGATCGGTAAGAACGCAGCTATTTGCATCCGTGAGCCGTCCCTCGGGCCCTGCTTCGGGATCAAGGGCGGCGCGGCCGGTGGCGGGCATGCGCAAGTGGTGCCCATGGAGGACATCAACCTGCACTTCACTGGTGATCTCCACGCCATTGGCGCGGCGCACAATCTAATGAGCGCGCTGATCGACAATCACATCCATTGGGGCAACGCCTTGGCCATCGACGCCCGGCGCATCGATTGGCGCCGCGTCCTCGATATTAACGACCGGGCGCTACGCCATGTGGTGGTCTCGCTCGGCGGACCGCCCAACGGGTTTCCCCGCGAGACCGGTTTCGACATCACCGTGGCCTCGGAAGTCATGGCGATTTTCTGTCTGGCGACGTCGCTGGAGGATCTCGAGCGCCGTCTGGGCAATATCGTTATCGGTTCGACCGCCGAGGGCGCCGCGGTCACCGTGCGCGATCTATCCGGCGACGGCGCGATGACGGTGCTGCTGAAAGACGCGCTCATGCCCAACCTGGTGCAGACCTTGGAGAACAATCCGGCCTTCGTGCATGGCGGGCCGTTCGCCAATATCGCCCATGGCTGCAATTCGGTGATCGCCACCGAGGCCGCCTTGAGATTGGCGGACTATGTTGTCACCGAGGCCGGTTTTGGCGCCGATCTGGGCGCCGAGAAGTTCTTCGACATCAAGTGCCGCAAGGCTGGCCTTGAACCCGACGCCGTCGCTGTCGTCGCCACTGTGCGGGCGTTGAAGATGCATGGCGGTGTGGAACTTAAAGATTTGGCGGCGGAAAACACCGAGGCCGTCGCCAAGGGGTTGGATAATCTGCGCCGTCACATCGACAATGTTAAAAAGTTCGGCGTGCCGACGGTCGTCGCGATTAACCGCTTTACCGCCGATACCGATGCTGAAATCGCCGTGATCCAGCAGGAGATCGCCGGGGCGGACGTCGAGGTCATCGAATGCACCCACTGGGCCGACGGTTCGGCGGGGGTTGAGGAACTGGCCCATAAGGTTGTCGCGTTGGCCGAGAGCGGCACGGCGGCTTTCGCGCCGCTCTATGGCGACGCGGCCGGTCTGTTCGAGAAAATCAACATCGTCAGCCGCAAGGTCTACGGCGCCAGCGAGGCGATTGCTGACAAGGCGGTGCGCGACCGTTTGCGCCAATGGGAGGGGGAGGGGTACGGCCATTTCCCGGTCTGCATGGCCAAGACCCAGTACAGCTTCTCGACCGACCCCAATCTGAAAGGGGCGCCAAGCGACCATGTGGTGCCGATCCGCGAGGTCCGGCTGTCGGCCGGCGCGGAATTCGTCGTCGCCATCTGCGGTCAGATCATGACTTTGCCGGGACTGCCCAAAGTTCCCGCCGCCAACGCTATCGGTCTCGACGAAAACGGTTTGGTCGAGGGCCTGTTCTAGGTGAGCCGCATCAGCAACACCTCATCCTGAGTTCGAAATCCCGCCATACTTCGAGACGGCGCTACGCGCCTCCTCAGTATGAGGAATGGTGTGTGTAGGGGACCAAATAAAAACCCCTCACCCTGAGGAGGACCGAAGGTCCGTCTCGAAGGGCGTGCCGGGCAACTATTGCACGGGGCTGTTACGCCCCGTCATCCCCCAAATAATCATCGGTCCAGCGGTCGTAGTCGTCTTGGCGCAGGACCCGGGCGATTAGCTCTTTCGAACCGGCGTGGGATATATCAGCGGGTGCGGTGCCTTCGCGCAGGGCTTTGAGTGCCTCGTAGACCGCGCCGACCCCCGCCGAGAATGGTAGATGGCTCTGCAGGGCGATGCGCGCGCCATGCTCGGCGAGAAAGGTCCGGTCGGAAAGTTCGGGGCCGGCGCCGCCGAGCATAATCGGAATATCAATCTCGGCGGCGATGGCGGTGAAATCGTCGCGGGTTTTCAGGCCGGCGAGAAAGATGCCATCGACCCCGGCCGCTTGGTAGGCGCGCACCCGGGCGATGGTGTCTTCGACCCCGGTGATCACCGCGGCGCTGGTGCGCCCTAAGATGACAAGCCCCGGATCGCGCCGTGCTTCCAGCGCCGCGCGCATTTTCGCTGTCCCTTCCTCGACCGAGATCAACCGTCTTGTCGTGGCGCTGCCATAGGCCGGCGGTAATTCGGTATCCTCGATGCTCATCGCCGAGATGCCGGCGATCTCCAACGCCTCGACGGTGCGCATGACGTTCAGCGCATTGCCGTAGCCATGGTCGGCATCGACGATCAGCGGCAACTCGCCGGCGCGGCAGATGCGGTGCGCCTGGTCGGCGAACTCACTCAAGGTCAGCATGACGATGTCCGGCGCGCCCAACACGGTCATCGAGGCGATCGAGCCGGCGAACATGCCGGTCTCGAAGCCGAGATCCTCGGCGATGCGCGCCGATATGGCGTCATAGACCGAGCCCGGATGGACGCAAACGTCTCCGGAAAGTACGGCGCGGAATTTTTCGCGTCGGTTGGTCCATCGCATAGCGGAAGTCTTTCTTATAAAGGGGTTGAGATTATTCGGCGGCGCGGGTCATCGCTTCATCGTCGAGCGCATGGGTGACGAAGGCGGTGGTGCAGGGCGGGCCGTTGGCGATCTCCATGGTTCTTGCGTTGAGATCGATAACGAAAGCCGCGTTTGTCATGGTGCGTTTGGCTTCCGGCAGGCGCTCGTCCGGGTGGCGGCAGATCGCGTTGGGCAGGCCGAAATGGTCGGCCAGCGCGGTTTGGCAGAGCCCCGCATCGAGCTTGCCGATATCCTTGCGCAACAGCCGGTCGAGCCGGTTGGCGCGGTACAGAGTGCTGGTCGATAGGCGCTCCATCTGTGACGGGCCATGGCGCTGATCAAGGAAATGGTTGGAGTGGGTGACCAACCCGTCTTTTGGATAGTGGTACGACACGGCGTCGGGGCTGGTTTCCAAATCGATGACCTCGCCATCCGCATGGCCGACCACGAAGTTGGCCGAACACACCCGCCTTGTCTCGACGATGGGTCGCAGGGCCATGTCGTAGGTCTCGGCGTCGAGAATTTCGCGGCACCGCATATGAAAGGGCTTTTCATAGGCGTTGTGGCCGTCATGGTCGGACACCAGCCCGTTCTCGACCAGCCCGATGCCGTGCTCGTTGACACCCATCTTGCCGCCGACGATGCCCGCTTCGGTGTAGCAAATCATGTCGCTACCGGACTGGCGCCGGATGCGCAGCACCGCGCAATGCTCGTGAACGCCGGCCAGCCAATCCCAGTTCTGGCCAAGGATTGTATGACCGCTGGCGGTTGCTTCCGGCAGCAAGCCAAAGGTCGAGCAGCCGTCGGCGTCCTCCGCGATCGCCGCCAGATCGTTGTCGCGGGCCTCCTTGCCGAATAGGCCGAAGGTGATTTCGTAGCGCGCGTTCAACATGGCGATGTCGCCCAGAGGCAGCGCCGAGCCCTCGGCGATGCCGCGCATTTCTTCCGAGTATTCCGCGTTCTGGCCGGCGATCACCTCGACCCAGTTCTGACCTTCCTGGCGCGCGGTCGCGCTGTCGAGGCCGCCGGCGGCGAACCGCGCCAGATAGGTCTCGATATTCTCCGCGATCATCGGCGCCAGTTCGCGGCCGTGGATCAGTCCGCGTTCGAAGGGATCGTCGCCGAGGTCGAGAAGGGGTAATGCGCTCATGGCGTCCTCATGAATAGGTTTCCGGCGGATTATACCACCAACCGGGCGGCCTTGCTCAATGCTGGGGCAAAGGCACCCAAGCCCGCTCTTCTGCGCTCTGGCTGCAGGCTTCGGCGAGTTGGACGTCACGGATACCGGCGCGCAAATCGGAGACAAAGGGCGCGTCGGCGACAATATGGCGGATGAAGCCTTCCCAGCCGACCCGGTACGGATTCTTGTAGGCGACGGTCTCGGGCACTTCGCGCCAATCGTCGAGATAGTCGGTGCCGTCCTTGCCGGTATTGGCTTCAGCGCCCAAATCGAAGCCGCGCACCATTGGCGTATCCGCCGCCGATTGGGCCCAGCAGCGCCGCAGGCCGGCGACCGCTGAACCTTCGGTGCCGTCGACATGAAACGTCACCAGATCGTCGCGCCGCACCCGGGTCGCCCAGGAACTCAAAATCGTGCCGAAGGCGCCGTTTTCCAACTCGATCAGGGTCGTTGTGCTGTCTTCCACGTCGACCGCATAGGCCGCGCCGGCTTCGTCGATGCGTTCGGGCTGCGCCGTCCAGGCCGTGGCGGCGACCTGCCGGATCGGCCCCAGCATATTCTCGATCACATAGCGCCAATGGGGGTGCATGTCGGAGAGCAGCCCGCCGCCGCCGGTGCTTTTATAGTTCCAACTGGGACGCTGAGATTCGACGCCCTTACCATCGAATACCCACCAACCGAACTCCAGCCGAAAGCCGACGATGCGACCGAAGAAACCACTTTCAATAAGTCCGCTAAGCTTCTGGAAAACCGGAAGATAAAGCTTGTCCTCCACCGCCCCATGTTTGAGGCCTGCGGTCTCCACATCGGCCAATAAATCCAATCCTTCGGCGACCGTCGGCGCAACGGGTTTTTCGGTGTAAATGTGCTTGCCCGCGGTGATCGCCTTGCCCAGGGTGGCGAGGCGTTGATGGGTCGCGGCGGCTTCGAAAAATACCGGATAGTCCGGATCGGCCAAGGCTGCGTCGAGATCGGTGGTCCAGTTGGCCACCTGGTTGGCGGTGGCGATTTCTGCCAGACGTCTATCGTTGCGCCCCACTAGCAGCAGGCGCGGGACGATCATATCGTCACCCACCGGCAAGCCGCCTTCGGTACAGATCGGCGCCAGAGCATTGTGTAAATGCTGTGTTGAGCAGATGCGCCCGGTCGCGCCGTGAAGGATAATGCCCAGCTCTTTTGTCGCCATCTTTTCTTCTCTCCGGACCCGAAACTAATTGGAGGCCTTACTACACCCCAGCCGCGTTTTGCGATACCAATGGCGAAAATTTACCGGGGGAGAAAAACATGCCACGCCATATCGTCTGCCTGACCTTCGACTTCGACACCCAGTCGGGGTTCATTTCGCGCGGGATGACCACGCAAACGCCCCTGTCGCGCGGTGAATTCGGACACCGGGTGGCCTCGGGCCGGATCCTCGACACGCTGAAGCCGCGCGGGCTGCCCTCGACCTGGTACGTGCCGGGCTTCACCATCGAGAGCCATCCGCGCGAATGCGAGGCGGTTGTCGAGGGTGGCCACGAAGTCGCCCACCATAGCTGGTCGCATATTCCCCCCGCCAACCAGACCCGCGAGGAGGAAGAGGCCGATCTAGTGCGTGCCAATGACGCCATCGAACGGCTCACCGGCCAGAAGGCGCGGGGCTACCGCTCGCCTTCCTGGGACCTCAGCGAAAGCACCGTCGACCTTCTGATCAAGCACGGCTTTGTCTACGACAGCAGCCTGATGGGGTCCGACTACATTCCCTATCGCGCCCGCCGTAGCGATACGTTCGCGCTCGGCGAAAAATACGAATATGGCGAAGAGACCGACCTCATCGAATTGCCGATTAGCTGGTCGCTCGACGACCATCCTCATTTCGAGTTCTTCCGCACGCCGGATTTCCTCATGCCGGGGCTGAATTCGGCGCGCCAGGTGATGGATAGCTGGTACGACGAATGGTGCTACATGAAGAAGACCGTCGATTGGGGTATCCTCACCTACACCATGCACCCCTATGTCATAGGCCGTGGGTTCCGCATGTTGTCGCTGGAAGGCCTGATCGACAAGCTGATGGCCGAAGGGGCGGAATTCATGACCATGGAAGACGCCGCCAAGGAAGCCCAGGCGCACCTGTTTTCATAGGCTCATCCCAACCGTCATGCTTCGACAAGCTCAGCATGAGATGATTACTTTTTGAGAGGCATATACATACCCTCATCCTGAGCTTGTCGAAGGATGAGGCCGGGCCACGCTCGATTTTATGACGCCGCGCACATTGGCGGCACGCCGAGGCGTTCGCGCGGTGTGCCTAAGGTCCGCTCAAACGCCATGGCGATGGCCAGCGCGGTTTCTTCCTGACCGCCAGGGCAGACGATCTGCAATCCCACCGGCATACCGGCGGCGTCCAACGCCACGGGAATAGTCACCGCGCAGAGTTTAAGCAGGCTCACCGTGTTGGTGTTGCGCACGCAGTAGAAATTTGCCGCGAGGTGCGCCTCTGGATTTTCGATATCCGACATTTTTGGCGGCGTTATGGGTAGGGTGGGGCCGACCACGGCGTGGAACCCGGCGAAGGCCGCGTTGGCCTCGGGCGCCATGCGGTCCATCGCCTTCAGCCGGTCGATATGTTCGCTGGCGGGGAAGGTCGCCGCCGCTGCGATGCGGATGGCGACGGTGGGGTCGAGGTCGGCCTTATAGTCGCGCATCTCGTCGTTCATGAAGCTGGTAAACTCGCCGATGTGCAGACCGCCTTGGCCGAACATCTCGGTGACGGCGTCGAGATGGGGCAGGGTGATCGGCGAAGTGCGCAGCCCTTGTTTGACCAATTCATCGAGGGCGGCTTTCACCCCTTCGGCGATGCCCGGTTCGCAACCGTCGAAATACCAGTCGCAGACGCCAATATGGAAATCGGCCAGGGTTGCTTCGCGTTGGCGCTGGGTGAACGCGCGCGCGTCTTCTGTAATCAACGGGTCGATGGCAGCGAAGGCGAGCGCTAGATCGGCGGCGCTGCGGGTCAGCGGGCCGGCGGTATCTAGCGGCGAGCTGAGCGGCACAATGCCCGCGGTCGACCAGCGCCCGGCGGTTGGGCGCATACCGGCATGGCCGGTCATACAGGCGGGAATGCGTACCGAGCCGGCGGTGTCGCTGCCGATCGCCAACAGCGCCGACCCTTCGCCGAGGCTGACCCCGGCGCCGGAACTCGACCCGCCGGGCGCGCGATGGTCGTCGGCGTCCCACGGGTTGCGCGGCGCGCCCCAATGCTGGTTGAAGCCCATGCCGCCGAAGGCGAACTGCACGGTATGGCTCTTGCCGGAAATCACGCGGAGCTGGTGGCGGATGGCGCGCACCACCGGGCCGTCGGCCTGCCATTTCTCCGGCAGGGGGCGGGGACAACCGGCAAATATCGGATAGCCCGAAACGCCGATCAGGTCTTTCACTGAGACCGGGATGCCTTGCAGTGGCCCCAAATCGAGGCCGGCGGCGAACACCGCATCGGCCGCGGCCGCCTGAGTGCGCAGCTTGTCGCTGTCCCAAGTCTTATAGGCATGGAAGGCTTCGCCGCGGCGCTCATGATTGTCGATTGCCCAGTCGGCCAGCGTCATCGCGGTCGTGCCGCCGTCGCGGAGCGTTTCGGCGATGGTCTCCAGCGACGCCGTTTCAATATCGAGCTTTGCCATGTCGGGGTTTCCTGGTTGGGGTTCTAGCTGAAGGTCAGGCCGCCATTGACGTCGAGGCATTGGCCGGTGATGAACGACGCCTCGTCGGAGGCAAGGAACAGCGCCGCATTGGCGATGTCTTTCGGCTCGCCAACCCGGCCGAGAGGGATCGACTCGCTCAGCTTATCTTGGCTTTGCGGCAGCCAGCTCTCGGTCATCGGCGAGTGGGTCGGGCCCGGCGCAATGGCGTTGACGGTGATGCCATAAGCGCCCAGCGCTTTGGCCAGCGAACGGGTGAGGCCGATCACTCCGGCCTTCGACGAGGTGTAAGGAATCCCACCGCCCGCAGCGACCCCGCCATGCCGCCAGGCCGAGGACGAAATGTTGATGATGCGGCCGCCTTGTCGGTCGATCATGTGTTGGGCGACGGAGCGGGCGCAGAAATATTCGCCGTTGAGATTGATATCGAGCACCCGCTGCCATTCGGCGATATCGGTTTCCAGCCAATAGGTTCCCTTTGGCGAAAAACCGGCATTGTTGATCAAAATATCGAGCTGCCCGTTGTCGGCGATAGCCTGGTTGATGGCGGCCTTCACGTCGTCATAGTTCGAGACGTCGAGGACAACCGTCGTTAGCTGATCGCCGTCAGCGCCGATCGTTTCCGCCATTTGGTCGAGCCGGTCGCGGTCGATGTCGGCGGCGACGATTGTAGCGCCTTCAGCGATGAACCGTTCGGCGATGGCCAGACCCAACCCACCCGAGGCGCCGGTGACGAACGCCGTCAGATTTTCCAGGCGCATTTTCTCCTCCGCTATTGTTCGCGTTTCTTAAGTGTAACAATGACCTCATCGTGCAGAAACAGGGAAGGAAAATGAACATGTCGAGTTTTCATCAGCTGGCGGACATTCCCATTCACAACGAGGAAATTGGCAAAATTCAAATGTTGTCCGGCGAGAACAACATGGTGTTGTGGGGCAAAATAGACGGCGGCAGCCATGTGCCTAATCACTCGCACCCTAACGAGCAAATCACCTGGTTGTTGAAGGGGAAACTGGACTATGTTCTCGGCAACGGTGAGGAACAGACTTGTGAAGCCGGCACGGTCTTGGTCATCCCCGGCGGCGTCGAACACGAAGTGTGGTACCGCGAGGATTGCGAGATCGTCGAATTCTTCTCGCCGCCGCGCACAGATCTGTGGCCGGTATCGGCGGATAATCCCTATGGTACTTGATTGCGCAATGTCATGAACGGTTCTGTCGGCCTAATTGGGCTCGGCAATGCCGGGTCGGCCTTGGCGAGTGCGTTCTCCGGTCAATGCCGGCTGGTAGGCTTCGACGCCAACCCGGCACGCCGCCAGGTGGTCGCCGGGCTCGACTTGGAATGGGCGGGTTCGGCCGTTGATATTGCCGGGCAAGCCGAGATCGTGTTGCTGTCGCTGCCGAAGCCGGAAGCCTCGAAGGCCGTGGTGGCGGAATTGCTCGGCAGCGCGCAGCCGCCGCAGCTGATCGTCGAAACCAGTACGGTGACGCCTAACACCGCGCGTGATCTCGGCGCTATGTGCGCCGCCGCCGACGTCGCCTTTATCGATGCGGCGGTCGGCAGCGGGGTGCAGGCGATGGCGGCGGGGCAGGTCACTTTTCTGGTCGGCGGCACCGATGATGCGGTAGCCCAAGCGCGTCCAACCCTCGAGCTGGTCGCCAAGGCGATCTATCACTTGGGGCCGGTCGGCGCCGGCAGCGGCGCCAAGGTCGTCAACAACGCGGTCATGCATGCGTTGATGGTGGTGCTGATCGAGGCCGGGGCGATGGCCGGTAAGCTCGATATTCCCATGGAGGCTCTGGTTGATATTCTCGGCAGCGCCGATGGGGTCACCCGACCCCTGCAGCACCGGTTCCGCGGGCGTATTCTGAACGGCGACTATGCGGGCGGCATGTCGGTCGACAATGCTCGCAAGGACTCCATGCTGGCGCTGGAGACCGCGCAGGATTGCGGGGTGCCCCTGTTCGCTATAATGGCGGCCCATACGCCTTATGAAATCGCTGTCGGTGAGGGCATGGGCGATCAAGATTACGCGGCGCTCGCCAAACTGTGGGAGGCCTGGTGCGGCGTGGATTTCAGCGCCGGGTGACGGCTAGGGCGCGGCCTCGATGAGTAGCGCCGTGAGTTCGTCGGGCATATCGATCATCACGTCATGGCCGCACGGCACTTCGTGGTAGCGCCAACCGGGATCGGCCTTGGCGCGTTCGGCGAAGGGCCCGAACAGGCTGTTGGTGTAACCCAGCGCGTAGATATAGCTGAGCCGGGGAATATTCCGCCAGGCGCCGGTAAGGGATACCGGTTGGGCGAAACAGCCGATCGGATGGGGCACGCAACGGCGGTCGACCCACGCGGCGTCGGCAGGGTCGGCGAGGCAGAACCATTCAGAGGAAAAAGACGGGATCAACCAGCCATGGCCCCTCTCTTCGGTCATGGTACGGGTCATCTGCTCGCGCTCGGGCCCCTGAATGTCGAATAAGGACTGACCGTTTTCCGGGATGAAGGCGTCTAGGAAAATCAGCGAAGCAATCTTATCGGCAAGCCGGTCGGCGGTGCCGGTGATGACCATGCCGCCATAGCTATGGCCACACAGAACAATATCGGAAAGTTCCTCGGTTTCGATTAGCGCCAGAACGTCGGCAATGTGGGTGTCGAGATTAACCTCCGGTGTCGCCAAATGAGCGCGGTCGCCCAGCCCGGTGAGGGTTGGTGCGAAAACCGTATGTCCCTGTGCGCGTAATCGCTCGACGACCCGCCGCCAGCACCAGCCGCCATGCCACGCCCCTTGCACCAAAACGAACGTTGCCATGGCTCATTGCCCCCAATTGCAGGTTAGATAAATTCCCGAATGGCGTCGGCGACCGCTTGTGGTTGGTCGAGTTCGGCGAGATGGCCGGAGCCAGTGATTTCCTTGACCGTGGTCTCGCCTTTAATGCCTTCGCGGAAGGTTTCCATGTAACTCGCCGGGATCACCCGGTCGGCGTCGCCGCGGATCAGCAGGGTGGGGCAGGTAATGTGACCGAGCCGATTGGCCAGCCCGGTATTGCCCAGGGGCCAAAATATTCGCGCGCTGGCCTCCAGGGCCCTTGCCTGTTCGATCGGCCATTCGACGGAATTAACGCCTTCCGGTTCGGCCTTCAGTTCGTTCCAATGGTCCGGTGTTTCCAGCATGAGGGGGCCGACTTCGTGGGGACGCCGCGCCCAGGGATCGGTCATGGGGTCATCTTCGGCGAACAGGCCCCAGGGCGATATAAGCGCGAGATGGCTGATCTCGCTTGGCCAGAACGCCGCCATGTCGGCCGCAAGCGCGCCGCCGGGCCCGGAACCGATCAAGGGCGCGCCGCCCAGCAGGCCGGCGCCGCGCACCAGATCGCCGATCGCCATCACCCAGTCGAGATGGGTGTCGCAGTTGGTGTGGCCCAGCCCACCGGGAAAGCCGGGGATCGACGGTACCACTACTTCGAAATTCTCAGCCAGATGATCGAGGAAGGGGATCCATTTCGGCAGGCCGCCGAAGCCGGCGAGAAAGCCGATCCGCGGGCCAGTGCCTTTCGTCCAAACCCGGCAGGGTTCGCCATACACGTCGACATGAGATACCGCAGGCACTGTCATGCTATTCGCCCTTCTTGTTCCGTGGGGCTTTGATAACTGGATGTTTTACTCGGCGGCGGCGGCCATGATGGCCCGGTCCGGGGTTGCCCGTTCGGCATTCGCCATGGGTTGCGGCCACCAATGGTCCTCCCAGTCCTCCCAGACATCGGCCAGTTGTGGCATCACCTGCTCGGCATAGAGCCTTGTGTTGTAGTTGGCGAGATCCTTGCTCATATTGCCGAACTGCTGCAGCAGCATCAGGTGGCCGAACCGCAGGTCCTTGACCACCTCGCGCAATTTTTCGGCGACCTGGTCGGGCGTGCCGATAATGACATAGCCGTTCTCGACGATGGCTTCGAACTCGCGCGCGCTCTTGTCGATTAGCGAGGTCTTCTGGATGCCGGGCCGCGCGCTGGTATTGGCGACACCGTCTGGCCCGCCGGCCGCAGCGGCTGCGATCTGGCTCTCGACGCCGGCGCGCTGGGTCGCCTCGGTAACGTAACCCGGCGGGTTGGCGTAGCGTGCGCTGACCCGTAGGCAGCGGTCGTAGAAATATTCCGCCGGCTCGCGGTAGAGCTCCCAGGCCTGCTCTTCGGTTTCGGCGATGCCGACGAATTGCAGGAAGCCCGCCCGATAGGGGTTGCGGTCCTTGCCCAGCCGGTCCATCTCGTCCCAGAACCCCTGCATGGTGGCCTGAGCCGCCTTGTAGCCGTAGTAGGAAAGGTAGCAGTAGACATAGTCCATCTCGGCGCACCAGCGCCACGTCTCGACCGAGCCGCCGCCCGGCACCCAGATCGGTGGATGGGGTTTCTGCACCGGGCGCGGCCAGATGTTGACATAGCGCTGCTGATTGAAGCGGCCGCTGAACGAGAAGGGCTCGGGCTCGGTCCACGCCTTGACGATGAAGTCGTGGGCCTCGGCGTAGCGCTCGCGCAGTTGCGAAGGGTTCTGGCCGTAGGCGTAGCAAGTGTCCATCGGCGAGCCCACGGGGAACCCGGAAATCAGCCGGCCGCCGGAAATACAATCGAGCATCGCCATCTCTTCAGCGACGCGGGTCGGCGGGTTGTACAGCGCGATCGAGTTGCCCAGCACGCACAGAGCCGTATCGGGGTTGGCGCGCCGCGCCAGCGAGGCCAGCATGATGTTGGGCGACGGCATTAACCCGTAGCCGTTGGAGTGGTGCTCGTTCACGCAAATCGCGTCGAATCCCATATCGGCGGCGAATTCCATCTCGTCGAGGAAGTCGTTGTACATATGATGGGCCCGTTCGGGGTCGAACAAGTTCGAATCGATATCGACCCACACGGACGGGTTGTTATCGCGGAAATCGTCAGGAAGCTCGGTATAGGGCATCAGGTGGAACCAGCAATGTTTCATCTTTCCGCTCCGTTATTCTTATTTTGAAACAACCGGGTACTGAATTTTCTCATGTAAGTTTGCGCACCAAAAATGCCAATGAAGCGCCATTTGCCGCGTTGATGCTGACCCCATGCTCACCGATAATGAACACTGACGCAAGCGCCGAGAGGGCGGGTAGATGGCAAGGCCGCGCCAGGGGGCGGTGATGAACCGGCCAAGTAAATTCTGGGACAAGATTGCAGTGCGCTACTCAAAACGGCCTGTTGCGGATGAAGCGGCGTACCAGAAAAAATTGCAGGTTACCCGCGACTATTTGCGGCCGGATATGGCGGTCATGGAATTCGGCTGCGGCACCGGGTCGACCGCCATCGCCCATGCGCCTTATGTGAAACATATTCACGCCATCGATATCTCGGCGAATATGATTGAAATCGCCCAAAGCAAAGCGGACGCGGGCGGTGTCCAGAATGTAACTTTTGAACAGTCGGACATCGATGAATTCAACGCCCCCGAGGAGACCTTAGATGTCGTATTGGGGCTCAGTATTTTGCACTTGGTGGAAAGCAAGGAAGAGGTTATTTCCAAAGTTCATAGAATGCTCAAACCAGGGGGCATTTTCGTCAGCAGTACGGCCTGCATCGCCGATACGATGAAATTTTTTAAGGTTATTGCGCCGATCGGGAAATTTTCCGGCTTGATGCCGTTGGTCAAGGTCTTCACCGCTAAGGAACTGGAAGACAGTTTAACCGCCGCAGGATTTCACATCGACTATCAATGGCAACCGGGTAAAGGCAAAGCGATGTTCATCGTGGCGAAGAAGGCATAGCAGATGTGCGCATCCTTCGACCGAACGGTTATTAATTGGCCTCTGGAAATCGTGGCGCGGCTCCCGGAGGGCATCGATTCGGAAGAGGTGCTCCAGCTTGTAAATAAGGTGTCCAGCGATCATGCGGATTTTTGGGCGATCCTTAGCACGGACTCCGCAGCCATTCTTATTGGGGGCTGCGACGAGCGTCAGTTGAATGAGAATGCGGGCCTTTTTCAAGGTAGGGTTTCTGGCGATATCGATGTGGGGAAAATCCACATCGGGTACCGTGAAACATTCTCCAAGCCGGTTGAGATCGACTACACCCATAAGAAACACACCTTCGGCAACATTCAGTATGCCCGGCTCAAAATTATCACGGAGCCGCAGGAAGACTATTTCGGGTTTGAATTCGATAACAGAATCGAAGGGCGCGCAATTCCTCAGGAATTCGTCACCGCGATTGCAAAAGGTATTGATCAACAGCGCAGCTCAGGTGTGATAAGGGGCTTCCCGACAATCGGTGTGAAAGTCAGCCTAGTGGATGGCAAGTGTCATGAACGAGATTCAAGCGCGATGGCTTTCGAAATCGCCGCGCGCGCTGCTTTTCGCCAAGCCCAATCGGAGGCCGGCATTGTTCTGCTTGAGCCGATAATTGAAGTCGTAGTCGACACGCCGAAAGATTGTGCGAGCGGGCTGGTCCAAGACCTCAAAAGTCGGCGCAGCACGATCACCGGCATGAGTTCCGAGGACGATAAAACGACGATCGTTGCTGGGGCGCCGGTTAGCCTAATGTTCGGCTTTGCGGATGTGTTGGCTGAGCTGACCCAAGACCGAGGTTCGTACACGGTGCGGTTTAGCCATTACGAGAGCGTACACGGCTCGCCGGAGGATGATCCCCTATGGACAGAACCCGTATCCGCCGCGTTGCGCGCCTAACGTGATGGTGGACCACACCAGCTCGGCAGGGTAAGTATCCGAAAAACCGGCCAACGGGGGAGCCCTTAACGTGCGGGAAATTTACGTAGCGCAAGCCGATGAGATCGCCGACCGCGACCGTAAGGTCGTTATCGACGATGATCTAGAGATCGGCGTGTTTCGCCTCGGCGACGAATATTACGCCTGGGAGAGCAATTGCCCCCATATGGGCGGGCCGATCTGCCAGGGCAAAATCATGAACCGGGTCGACGAAGTGCTCGACGAGGAGCGCCGCAGCAAGGGCTTTCGCTTTGTCGATGAAGACGTCCATGTGGTCTGCCCGTGGCATGGCTTCGAATTTAACATCAGGACCGGCGCCCATCCCGGCGACGCCAACACGCGGCTTAACGGGTTCGAGGTCGAGCTACGCGATGGAGCGGTCTATGTCCGGGTCTGATACCGAAAAACTCGAGGCCGCGACAGCAGCGGCGATGGAGGCGGCCGAGGCGGCGCTGGCGAGCGGCGCCACGGCGGATATCTCCGATCTAGCGGTGCAGCGCCTGTTGACCGCCGGCACACGATTATTCGCTGCCAAGACCGAGCAGGAGAACCGCTATTTCTCGCCGTTGATCGACGCCCATGCGGTAACGGCCACCGATGCGGCGATCACCGTGAGCGACCTGCTGCACGCGGTGAACTTGAACACCTTCGATCTGGCCATGTGGTCGAACCGGTCGCGGCCGGACAGCCCCGCGTAATTTACCGCCAGAGGAGATTTAGAGATGGACACTATTGGCGGAAAACCCCGCGACCTTTCCGAAATCAACGCGCGCACCGATAGCCGCGATATTCTCGCCCATGCGCGCCAGCAAGCCGACCTGCGCGGCTTCGACGATGTCTTCATCGTCGATATCGATTCCCATATCGACGATGGCGGCAACTGGCCGGATGTCATGGGGTATATCGACGATCCGGTGATCCGCGAGGCGGCGTCGAGTTTCGGCGACGGCAGCAAGCGCGGCGCTTTCTTGAACAGTACGCCGGGTCTGCAATGGCAAAACGTGTTCGGCCGCATTCCCCATGGTCAGGGGCTGAAAGAGCCGACCGACGGCGGCGACGTGCCGCGCGAGATCGAACTGTCGCGCCGTTGCATGAATCAGATGAGCCTCGACTACCAAGTCGTGTTTCCCAACGCGCTGCTGTTCCTCGGCATGCATCCGGTGCGCGAAATGGAGATCCATCTTGCCAACGCCTATAACCGCTGGCTGGTCGAGCATGTGTTGCCGGTCGACCCACGGGTTCAGGCGATGCTCTATCTGCCGTTCAATTCGCCGACCGACGCCGAGGAGACGGTGAAGCGTTTCCTGGGCAAACCCGGCGTCGCCGGATTCCTGGTCACCTCGTCGCGCCACAAGCCGGTGCACGCCAACGAATATATGCGCCTCTACGCCATGCTCGAGGAGGCCGGCCAAGTGCTGGCCTTCCATTCCCATCTGAACTGGCAAGACGAATACACCTCCCAGCTCAACCGGTTCATTTCCATGCACGCGATCTCGTTCGTGTTGTGCAATCTGGTGCATCTTACCAACTGGGTGATCAACGGGCTGCCCGAGCGCTTCCCGAAACTCAATGTGATGTGGATCGAAAGTGGGCTAGCCTGGCTGCCCTTCATCATGCAGCGCCTGGACCATGAATATCTCATGCGCTCGTCCGAGGCGCCGCTGTTGAAACGCATGCCGAGCGACTATATCCGCGAGATGTTCTTCACCTCGCAACCCATGGAGCACACCAGCGACAAACTGCTCGAGGCGACCATGGACGCCATGAACGCCGAAACCCAGTTGCTCTATGCGTCCGACTGGCCCCATTGGGATTTCGACCTGCCGTCGCGCATCTGGGACCTGGACTTCCTCGACGAAACCGCTAAGCGCAATATTCTGGGCTACAACGCAGCGCGTATCTTTAACCTGGACATTCCTGAGAAATACCAGGCCACGGCGGCGCAGTGAGATATCTCTCACCCGAGGGCGCCATCGCGCCGACCGGCACTTGGTCGCTGGCAAGCCGCGCCGGCGATTTCATTTTCATAGCCGGCATGCGCGGCATCGACCCCCAGACGAATGAATTGGTGGCCGGTGATGAGGCCCGCATCGCGCAGGCATTTCGTAACATGGAGCACATCGCCGCGTCGGAAGGAGCGGGCCTGGGCGACGCGGTCAGGCTGACCGTATATGTGACGGACATGGACCGCCATCGGCCCATCGTGAACAAGGTGCAAGAGGCGCTGTGGTCGGGTGGGCCATATCCGCCGCGCACAATTCTCGAAGTGTCAGCCCTAAACCAGGACGATATTTTTGAAGTCGAGGGGACCTTCTACGCACCGGTTTAAGTTTTATATCGTATGGCGCCGAAAGGCGCTGCCGCGCGATCACAACGGGGTGCGTGGACTGGGTGCCGGCCAGGGCTTATCGTGATCGGCGCTGAGCAATTGCCTCACAAAATTCAGGAAGACAGTTGATGAAGCTCTATCAAAATCCTGTTTCGACCACCTGCCGTCCGATTATGATGTTCATCGCTGACGAGGGGTTGGAGATCGAACAGCAGATCGTCGATATTATGGCTGGCGAGCAGTACGGCGAGGCCTTCACCAAGATCAATCCGAACAATTTTGTGCCGGTTCTCGAAGATGGCGACTTCAAGCTGCTAGAAAGTTCCGCCATATTGAAATATCTGGCCGAAAAGTGCGGGTCGGCTGCCTACCCGACAGATCCGCGAGCCAGAGCGCGGGTCAACGAGGTGATGGACTGGTTCAACACTAGTTTCTACCGCACTTTCGGATACGGGCTCGTCTACTCGCAGGTCCTCGACAATTGCAAATTGCCCGATGACGCCGCGCACAAGCTGCAAGTCAGCGAAGGTAAGGCACAGGCGGAACGGTTTCTCAGTGTTTTGAACGACAATATTCTGGGCCAGGGCGCGCCCTGGCTGTGCGGCGAAACCATTACGATCGCCGATTACTTTGCCTCCGGCATGGTGTCCGTCGGTGAGTTGGTCGGCTGCACCTTCGATGCCTATCCAAACATTCGTGCCTGGTATGATCGCATGCTGGCATTACCCAACTGGCAGTCGGCCAATGCAGGCGTGTACCAATGGGCGAGTTTTACCGAAGGGCCGAATTATTTGTCGGTCTGACGGCGGTATGGCGCGGTCGGCAAGCTTTGGCAAAAGGGGCAGATGGTATTACTGAAAGGAATATTAGTCGGGTTCCTCCTATTGGTTCTGGCCTTCGGCGCGCCCAGCCAAGCCGACACCATTACCCTCCATATCGAAGGCACGGTGACGCAAAATCTCACCGAAGAGCCCAAATGGGCGCCCCTTTTGGAAACCCCGGTCGGCACGCCGGTGGTCGCTTCGTTCGAGATCGACACGGTGGATATATTCACGACGATCTTTCCGTTGGTGACACTGCGCGAACCGCTCCAAGGATTGATATTCAATCCAAGCGTCAAAATTAACGGCACTGATTTTTCCGGTAAATTTGTCACGTCGGAACCGCTCTTATTCCCGGGCACGGTGAGCGTACTGCGCGCTGGCCCGTTCAGCCTTGGCGTGGAAGAAACCCTCGGCACAGCCGTCATCCTTCCGCAGACGGCGCGGTGGGAGACAATGAAAATAGATTTTGGTCTCGGCTTTCCCGAGACAGTCGCGGGGGTCGATCTTCGAGATCTTGATGTGACGTCCGACGACGGATTGTTCGGCAACAGCAGCGTTTTCTATACCGCCGGCCCGGTGATCGACGGTGAAAGACAGACCGATACCTGGCAGAGCATCATATTCGCCGTCAAAAGAATCTATGCGGCGCGCCACTCCAATAACCCTGCCGCGGCCGTTGAAGGCAAATAACGCGCCACCGCGGTGGTCCACTCGATAGACCATTTATCCGCAAGGATTCCCCTCGTTGCACTCCGACTTACAGTGAAATATTGTTAATTCTAGAGCGACGACAGATCTGTTGGTTATATTTGCGATGGAAAACAGCGAAGCTGCAACTCTGGTGGAAACGGCGCTTGCGAGACTGCGTCGCGATATTCTAACTGGCGTCGTTGCGCCAGGCAGCAAGCTGCGAATCGAAGAATTGCGCGCCAGTTATGGTATTGGGGCCAGTCCCCTGCGAGAGGCATTGTCGCGTCTTGTCTCTAATAGACTGGTTACGACGGAAGGCCAAAAGGGGTTCCGGGTTGCGCCTGTATCGAAGAAAGATCATCGGGATATTACCGATACCAGAAAGTTACTCGAATGCGCCGCGCTCAGCGATTCCCTGAAAAATGGCGACGCCGATTGGCAGGCTCATGTCGTTGCTTGCTACGAGCGATTGGACCGGGAACACGAAATTCTGCACCAGACCTCCGGCGCTTCGGGTGAAGCATGGGAGCGGGCGAACGACGAATTCCATGAAGCGCTGGTGTCGGCGTGCCAATCGTTTTGGGTGCTAAATTTTAGACGCATTATCTATGACCAAGCGGGCCGGTATCGGCGCCTCTTTATTCTGGAGCCGACCATAAAACGCCGCGCTCACGTGGAGCATGGCGAGATGATGCGCGCCGCGGTGGCGCGCGATGTTGAAAAAGCGTGCCGGTTGGCCGATTCACATGCCGAGCGTAACTATAATTTTATGGTCGAACTCTTCAGCGACTAATCGAAGAACGCGAAGACCCGGGTCTCGATGCTTTCGCGCGGGGCGGCATCGGCCGGCGCGGTGGGATTGGTGAAGGCGGAATGGCCGGACGGGCCGCCATGGTTTTGCTCGTCTGACTCGTAGGTCTTCAGCAGCATCGCCTCGTCGCGGCGCATATCCGAGAAATAGTACCAGCGATTATCGTCGCTGAAGGTCATCGCCTGGGTATGGCCGACGCGGTCCTTGGTGCGCCGCTCGGCGGTGATCAACTGGTCCGCCCCGATGGTCTGGGCATCGCACACCGCTAGCGGCGTGGTCTGCACCGGTCCGGCGATGGAGCGCCAGATATTGATGATATTGAAGCGCCGGGTCAGCAGGTCTTCGGCCTCGTCGGCCGGCAACAGATCGCGCACCCGCTGCGGACCCGACTGGTGGGTGTAGTCGTTATGGACGAACAGCACCGGTTCGCGCACTTGCTTCTCGCCCCGACGATCTTCATTTTCGACGCGTATCGTGTGATCGAACACGAAGACGCGCTTAGCTCCGGTCGCCTGCTTGACCAGCGCGACGATTTCCCGGTCGTAGACCCGTTCCACTTCTTCGGGGTCGAAAAAATCGGTCATCATGGTGTCGTGCTGCCACAACTCAAAGCCCTCGCGATTGAGGGAGAGACTGTCGCGGACAGCGCGGCCATCACGAAGATTCAGCGCGTGCTTGCGGTATTCGCCGCCGCGTTCGAGGCCTTTTTCGGTGACATGGTTGACCGGGGGCTCGCCATTATCGACGAAAAAGGTGAGTTCCGCGGTGACGGACTGAGTTGTGGGGGCGGCTTCCGCTTGATGATCCATCGCGTTTGTTCCTTGCCGGTATGGAATAGTGTGGGTGGTTAATGGCTATATTTATGGCCCATTCGTCAAAGGTAAAGGGCTTAGCTTTTGTCGACGCTAACCCATGTCGACAATGGCGATCACCGGGCCGCCGCCATGGGGGCCCTGGTGCATGGCGTCGACCGAGACGAACACCGCCGGGTCGCCGATCGCTGAAGCCGCCACGCCGCCGACAGCGCCCTTGGAATGGCGATGGTGGTGGACGTCGGAATCGTCCAGCATGATTTGCCGTCGCCCGCGCAACTGGCCGCGATGGTCGGCCTCGCACTTGATGAACACGTTGACCAGTTTATCGCCGAGATCCTCGGCGCGGGCGCGCTCGGGCAACTCCAGCCCGGCGCTGCGAATGCCGTCATAGATGCCATCCATGTCGAGGGCGTCTTTCATTACGCTATGGCCAATGGCGAAGCGCCCGCCGGCGCCGGCCCGGTTGCCGAGCAAAACGATTTGCGCACTGGTCAGCTCAACGCCTGACGAACAGGACGAAACGGCGGAGTAGAGGTCCAGATCCTTGCAGATTTGTTCGGCCGCCGGCATTTCAATCTCGCCCAGGGCGACGCCGATGCCCAGCGCCGTGGTACCGTTCGACACGCCCATAGAATCATGGACTTCGCAGGCGACCGACTGGCCCCGGCTGGCCGCATCGGCGACGCTATCGATGGTCAGCAAAGGTGTCTTGGTTTGCACATAGTGGACGTCGGCGGGGTTCTCGATACCGGCATCGGCCATCGCCGCGCGCACCGCATCGGCGACCTTTTCGACCATCGCCACCCGGCCGATATCCTCGGGCAGCAGCTCGGCGCTGATCGCCGTGCCGATCACCAGCCGCGCTTCGTCGGCCGGGCCGGTCTCGTCGGTCTGCGCGAAGACCGTGGCGTGGGGCGTGATCACCCCGTCGCAGCCGCCCGACCAGACCATGGGAATTTGCGCCAGCGCCGCCGTGTCGCGGTTGCCGCGTTCGGCCAACACGGCGCGGAACGCCTGATCGGCGAGGATACGGGTGAAATCGTTGACCCCGCCATTGCCCTCGGTCTTGCCGATCACCGCGACCACCTGGTCGGCGCTGAACTGGCCGGTATCGAGGCACGCAGCCAGACCCGACGCATCGCTGACATTTTTCAATTCAACCTTGGCGACTTCGATGGCCATTGGCTAACTCCCTGAGAATTCATTTGTTGCCGGACCATAGCAATTCTGCTGGTCTTATGTCTTGTTCGCCTTTGCCGCTTGGCCTATTGAATTTTCCAGTTTACCCCAGGCTGACCAAGGAGTGGAGCGCGTATTCGATGGATGGCCTCCCGCCAGACGCCCAATTTTCCGCCCCGGCGCGCGACTTGCCGAAGCTGCTGGCGCCGTATCGCGTGGCCGATCACCGGCGCAGCATCTTTGAACTCGCGATTACCGGCGTGCCCTACCTGGCGCTGTGGCTGGCGGCTTGGATAGCGCTATCGATCAGCATCTGGCTGACCCTGGCGCTTGCCGTGCCGGCCGGCGCGTTCCTCACGCGGCTGTTTATAATCCAGCACGATTGTGGCCATGGCGCTTTCTTCCGCCGGCGGAAAATCAACGATTGGGTCGGGCGGGTGCTCGGGGTGCTGACCCAGACGCCGTACTATGTGTGGCGGCGCAGCCATGCCGTCCATCACGCCACCTCGGGCAATCTCGCGAAGCGCGGGGTCGGCGACATCAATATTCTGACGGTGCGGGAATATCTAGCGCTGCCGCGTTATCGCCAGTTTCATTATCGGGTCTACCGTCATCCGATCACCATATTTGCCCTAGCACCGGCCTATATCTTCTTGCTGCGTAACCGCGTACCGCCGGGCATCAGCCACGCCAGTTGGCGGTTCTGGGTCAGCGCCATGGGCACCAACGCAGCGCTCGCCGTGGTGGCCGGCACGGTGATGTATGCCATCGGCGTGCGGGAGTTCCTGCTGGTGCAAGTGCCGATCACCCTGGTCGCCGGGTCGATCGGTGTGTGGCTGTTCTATGTGCAGCATCAGTTCGAAGCGACCTTTTGGGTCGAGGGTCATGCCTGGAGATCTCAGGACGCGGCGCTGCGGGGCAGCTCGCATTACGATCTGCCGCCAGTCCTGCGTTGGATGACCGCCAATATTGGCGTCCACCATGTGCACCATCTCAGCAGCCGCATTCCCTTTTACCGCCTGGGCGAGGTGTTGCGCGACGTGCCTGAGCTCACCCAGGGTAAACACATTACTCTGGGCCAGAGTTTCGCGTGCGTGAAATATCGCCTGTGGGACGAGGGCCGCCAGAAGCTGGTTTCCTTCGCCGAGGCGCGCGCGCAGCCAGCCCAATGACCCATCGACAGGCATCATCGGAGTCGGACAATCTAATCTGCGATTTTCTCGGTGGGCCGGTGCGCCACCGTTTCCGCTTCGGCGGCGGTCGCGGTCAGGCCCTGCCCAAGGCGGTTGGCATGAAGGGTGGTAAAATACCGGCTGTGGTGGATGCCACCGCCGGTCTCGGCCGCGATGCCTTCCTGCTGGCGTCTCTGGGCGCTGACGTCACCTTGATCGAGCGCTCGCCCGAGATACACCGCTTGCTGAAAGAGGGGATGGCCCGTGCCCACGACGCCGGCGGCGACGTGGCCGCGGTGATCGCCCGCATGACCCTGCTGCACGGCGACGCCAAAGACTTGTTGCCCGGTTTAGCGCCTGACGTGGTGCTGGTCGATCCCATGCATCCGCCGCGCAAAGGCTCAGCTCTGGTGAAGAAGGAAATGGTGCTGATCCGCGAGATCGTCGGCACTGACGACGACGGCGCCGAACTTATGCAGGTCGCGCTAACCACCGCGGGCAACCGCGTGGTGCTAAAATGGCCGAAAGGCGCTGAGCCGATGCAAGGCATCCGCGCCGCGTCCCACCGGATCACCGGCAGAACCACCCGCTATGATGTGTTTATGGTGGGGTGAGGGGTTTGCGCTTACGTCGCGCCCGCTTGCTTCAGTTCCGATCGCCGGGCCTCGGTCGCCGCGAGGTCGATGGCTAACGTCTCGTCGTCGATCTCACCGGCGAACACGACGCCATAGATATTGAGGGCCTTGTCGCGGGTCTCCCAGCCTTCGAGCACATCCAGCAACACCCGTTCGGGTTCGCGGTCGAGCGGGTCGCCGTAGCCGCCGCCGGCCGAATCGCGTCCGCGGATGCGTTGTCCCGGCTGCAAGTGAACCTGGGCGACGTTGGGCAGCCGCGACGGTTGCGCGTCATCTTCGATCAGCCAGGTTTCGCCCGGTGTGCCGGCGAGCCCGCCGACAACGCCGCGCGGCGCGCTGTGCTGGCCGTCGCAGGAGATGATCGAGGTCATACCGCCATCGGTCGGGCCGTACTCGATCTGCTGGGCGGGGGCGCCGCGGCGGCGGCCGGCGCCGGCGGAATCGGTCACCAGGCTTAAAGATTCCACGCGGATTGGATGCTTGAGTTCGTCGACCTCGACGGAATCGCGGTACATCAGCCCGGCGATAACCGGGATCGCGTAATTGACCCAACCATCGGCCTCGGGGCTGGCCGGCCCGCCGTTGGTCGAAAGCATCAGGCGGTTCACATAGGCCTGGTTGCCGCGTCGTGGGTCGTGGCCGGAAATCACCGCCATGCCGGCGCCGAGACCGGCGCCGCCTTCCGACAACCCCATGCCGTCACCCAGTTGGGCGAAGGCCGATTGGGTAATATTCACCAGCCGTTCGGCGATGTTGGTGGTCGCCACCGAACAAGAGTGCGGAAATTTCGGCGCACCGACGATGCTGTCCTCGGCATATTTGAAGTGGAGGCGGCGGAAGGCGCCCTCGTTACGCGGCAAATCCTTGTCCAGCGCGTTGAACACCGCGCCGACCACCGCAGATGTGGCGGCCCCCAGCGAGGTGTTCATGCCGGCCTCCACCGAGGGCGGATTGTCGGAAAGGTCGACATGAATTTCCGCTTCGTCGGGGTCGATCTCGATTTTTACCGTCAGCTCGACACCTTCGGGCAACACGCCTTCCAGCGGATCCGACCGTCCCTTGTTCACCAGGCTCGCCTTGGGCAGCCGGCGAATGCTGTCAATCATGCGCCGTTCTGAATAGTTGAACCATTCCTTCATGAAGGCTTTGACGGTTTCCTTGCCGTATTTCTCGCAGAACGCCTCGAGCCGGCGTTCGGCGATGCGCGCCGACCCCAACCCGGCGAGATAGTCGCCGTACCATTGATCGGGCACCCGGATGCGGGCCCGGCACATACGCATGATGTCCTCGACATTCTTAAAGTCACGTTGGATGCGCACCCCAGGAAAAACCAGCGCGCCCTCCTCGTAGACATCCTTGGCGCGCACAAAATAGCTCGACGGGATCGAGTTGCCGATATCCGCCATGTGGCATTTCGAGACCGCGGTGAACATGTGCTCGCCTTCGAAGAAAACCGGCACCATGAAGGTGTGGTCGGCGGGATGCGTGTTGCCGCCATAGGGGTCGTTATCGAGATAGGCGTCGCCGCGCTGGATATCGCCCTCGTGATATTTGTGCATGTTCTCGGTCTGGATGTGACAGCCGAAGATGTGCACCGGCAGCCCTTCGGCCGAGGCCAGCAGCTTATCGTCGCCGGTCACCAGGCAGCACGAGAAGTCGCGCGCCGAGGAGATCACCGCCGAGCGCGCCGAACGCAGCAAGGTGTTAGTCATTTCGCGCACGATGCCGTCGAGGCGGTTCGCCATCACCGAGATGAGGACGGGATCAAGGGTGGTTTCGGTTTCGCTCTGTGTCATGTCAGCCTCCAATCACCGGCAGTCGAGAATATAGTCGCCGGCCGCGCTCAGGGTCGCGTGCATGCCGGGGTAGACGACGATGGTCGTGGTCGGTTCTTCGATGATCGCCGGGCCGGTGATGTCGGCGCCGGCCGCCAGCCCTTCGCCGCGATAGATCGGCGTGGCGACGGGCGCGCCATCGCCGAAAAAGCAGTTTCGCGTGGTATCGGCATCCGGCGAATGGTGATCGTCGATGGGGTCGGGCGGTTCTGGTGGATCGAAGGGCCGGATCGAGATGCGCCCCTTCCAATTGACGCACTCGACCGGACTGTCCTCGTCGCGCACCGCATAGACCCGGTCATGGGTTTGATGGAAGGCTTCGATCAGCGCGCCGACATCCTCGTCGCTGTTAAAACGCGCGGTCGGCAGCGCGGTATCGAGCTCCCAGACCTGTGCTCGGTAGCGCGCCTCGGCGAACAGCTCGATCGAAACCGCGGAACTGGCGGTAACCGCCAACCCGTCGCGGAAGGTCATCAATTCGGCCTCGATCTCGTCGAGCGCGGCGTTGACGCCGTCCCGGTCGAACCCGTTGGAATCGGTAAAGCGGCTGCGCGTCGCCTCGAACACGATCGAGGAATATTGCATGCCGCAGGCCGACAACGCCGCCGCGGTGCGTGGCAGGATCACCGTATCGCAGCCCAGTTCGCGGGCGATCGGCATGATGTTGAAACCGGCCGCGCCACCGCCGGCGATTATCACGCTTTCGCGCGGATTGAGGCCATCATTGACGGTGATCTCGCCGATCGCCTTGATCATCAATTCGTTGGCGATGACCATGATGGCAAAGGCTGTATCGTTCACGCTCTTGCCCAGCGTCGCCGCCAGCTCGCTGATCACCCGTTCCGAGGCCGCCGGGTCGAGGGCGATGCGTCCGCCGTTGAAATAGTCCGGATCGATATAACCGAGCACCAAAGCGGCGTCGGTCACCGTGGGCTGTGTGCCGTCCCGGCCGTAGCAGGCGGGGCCGGGCACCGAGCCGGCCGATTGGGGGCCAACGCGTAGCAGTCCGCCGGCATCGACCCAGGCGATCGAGCCGCCGCCGGCGCCGATTGAGCGCACATCGACGGTCGACGCGCCGATAATATCGCCGAGCCATTGTGGCCCCAGCCAGCTATCGCGCGAGTAAACCAGTTGGCCGTCGCGCACCAGGCCGACATCGAAGGTCGTGCCACCGGTGTCGCAGACAATAGCGTCGCCGCCCATATTTTCCACCGCGCTATAGGCGCGGCCGGCGACCGGCGCCATCGCCGGGCCGGATTTCAGCGTGTTGATCGGCCGTTCGACCAGGGATTCAACTTCCTGGCAGCCGCCCACCGACGTTGAGATCAGCAAGTCGCCGCCGAAGCCACCCGCCTTGAGGTCGGTTTGCATCTGGGTCAGATGGGCCTGCATCAGCGGTTTGAGCGACGCATCGATCGCCGTCGCCGAGGCCCGCCGATATTCGCGCAAGATCGGCGCCAACCGGTGCGACAAGGTGTAGGGAACTTCCGGCAAGATCTCTTCGATCAACCGGCCCAACACCTCCTCATGGGCGCTGTTGGCGATTGACCAGAGCAGGGATACCGCGATGGCCTCGAAACCGCGCTCCTTCAGGGTTTCCAGCACCTGGCGCGCATGCGCTTCATCGATTGCCTGGACGATCTCGCCGGCGCTGCCAATCCGTTCGTTGATCTCAAACGTGTGACGGCGCGCGATATAGGGTTGCGGATAGTCGTAGCTGTAATCGTGCGGTCCGTGTTTGCCGCCTTCTTTGAAGAGCAGAATATCGCGGAAGCCGGCGGTGGTCAGAAAGGCCGTGCGCGCGGTTTGCTTGGTGACGATGGCGTTGGTGGCGCGCGTCGTGCCGTAGATCAGAATTTCCGTTTGGCCCAGCAAATCGCGCGGGTCGAGATCGACAGCGCCGGCGACCACCTCCAGCGAGGCAAAGATGCCTTCGGAAATCCGATCCGGTGTGGTGAGCGCCTTGCCCACATGAAACCGACCTTCCGGGTCGAGCAGAACCATGTCGGTGAAAGTACCGCCGGTATCGACGGAAATACGGTAAGTCATAGTCTCAAACATCCCTGATTAACGACTGCTACGAACAGCTTTTTGATTGATTGACGAGAGACGCCTCCCATCCGCCATGCTTTAATGCAACGATACGAAATGTAAGGGGTTTGCACAAATGGACTACACCCAACGGGGCTATGGCGACCGCGATATCGGCTGGGGAGAGCGGCCGGGTGTTGTCGTCGTCGATTTTCAGCGCGGCTTTACCGACGCGGCCTTTCCCATGGGCGGCGCCGGGATGATCGATCAGGCCGTTGAACGCACAGTCGAGGTGATCGGTGCGGCACGCGGGGCCGGCTGTCCGGTCGCAGCCTGCGTAATGGGCTATGAGTCCCAGGACGCCATGCCCTACTGGAAAATTAAACCCCTAAGGGATGATCTTATTGTCGGTCATGCGTCGGTCGAGCTCGATCCGCGCATCGCCGCTGCCCAGCCGGATTTGGTGGTCACCAAATCGGCCCCGTCGATCTTTTTCAACACCCCGGTCGCGCAGTTTTTGGTCAAACAACAAGTCGATACGGTGATCGTGACCGGCTGCATCACCTCGGGCTGTGTGCGCGCCTCGGTAATCGATAGTTTCAGCCTGGGATTTCGCACCATCGTCGCCGAAGATTGCGTCGGTGATCACGAAGAAGAGCCCCATCGCGCCAATCTGCGCGACGTGGAGCGGCGCTATGCGGATATCAGCAACGCCGATGCGGTGATCGCCGAATTCGAGCGTCTGCGCGGCCGCAACGAGAGGTAGGGGAACCTACCGAGCGCCTTTCCTATAGAGTGTGCGGATAGGATATATCAGGAAATAATATTCCACGCTTGAACTCGAAGTCGTTACACTCGCCGTCAAATGGCGGCCGCACTTAGACGGTCGGACAACGAAAAAAAACGGGAGTGGATCACCATGGCAGCGCCGAAAGTTATTGTGCAGCTTTATCCGATGATGCCGACCGACGGCGAGGATGACCGTAAGTCAAAGCGGCCGGTCGGCGCTGATCGCGATCTCTATAACCGGGTCATCCATGAGTGGACCGACATCATCAAAGAAGCCGACGCCATGGGTATTTGGGGGTGTTCGACCATCGAGCATCACCTGCATTCGGAAGGCTATGAAGTCGGCCCCAACCCGGGCGTATTGAACGCCTATTGGGCCAACCACCTCACCAATATGCGGGTTGGTGCGCTGGGTTATGTCATCGGCACCAACGATCCGATCCGGGTGGCCGAGGAAACCGCAATCATCGACCATCTGACCAACGGTAAGTACTTCGTCGGTTTCGCGCGAGGATACCAGGCCCGCTGGACCAATATTCTGGGTCAGTATTCCGGCGCTCAGGCAACCTCGTCGGACGGCGGCGATATTGACCAACTGAACCGTGAAATTTTCGAAGAGCGCGTCGAGATGGTGCTCGATTGCTGGACCAATGACCTCAATCGACTCGAGGGCAAGCACTATCAGGCGCCATACCCCCTCGACACCGGCGTGCTCGGTTACCCCGGCACCAAGCTGGCCAGCGAAGCCGGCGCGCCCGGCGAGGTTGGCGACAACGACAATATCCAGGCGGTCTGCGTGGTGCCCAAACCCTACCAGCGGCCCCATCCACCGGTCTTTATCGGCGTGCATAAAAGCCCGGCGACCATCGAGTTCTGCGCCAAGCACGGTTTCCACCCGTGCTACTTCAACCCGACAGATGCGGTGATCGACCTGTCGAAAATGTATGTCGAGCAGGCGGCCAAGTTCGGCCATAACTTCCAGCTCGGCGAGCGCCAAAACATTGTCCGCCAGACCCGTATCGCCAAATCGCCGGAAGAGTTCGAGCGTCGGGTGAAAAAATATGACGTCGATATCTTCAAGAACTTCTATTCGATGTTCGCCAACCACAATGTCGACCCGGCGGAAGGCGATGTCGACGCGGCGTTCAATTCAATGAAGAATACCAGCTTCCTGACCGGTGGCACCGTCGACGATTGCATCCGCTACTGGAAGGGCATCTTCGATCAGGCGCCGTTCGAGTACATCACTTTGATCTGGCATTTCGCCCAACAACCGAAGGACGAGGTGCTGGAAGAGATGCAGTTGTTCATGGAAAAAGTCGTGCCCGAGCTCGACGTGCCGGACTACGCCATCGCCGCGGAGTAGGCAGAAACACTATTCTCAGCGAAAACGCCGGTCCGGTGATATCTGGACCGGCGTTTTTCTTTGTATAGTTGATGTAAGAGAAACCGCTAGGGGAGAACGAAATGTCGGGATATCCGGTCAACGACAAACTCGAAGCGACCACTGACATGTGGCGCATTTCGCAGCAATGTTTCGCCGACGAGATCCGCGCCGAGATGACGCTGGCCGACAAAGTGCAGCTCTGCGACATCACCTTGCGCGAAGGCCGGCAACTGCCCGGCGTGTCCTTGACCCGCGATCAGGTCATTCGCATCGCCGACAAGCTGTCGGAGGCCGGTGTCACCATGGTGCAGATGCACCATGACGATCCCCTGGAAATGGCCGAGGTCAAGAAGCGCCACCCGCACATGCTGATCGACGCGCTGGTCCATCCCACCGCGGTGCTCAACCCGGAACTGGCCAAGCCCGAAGTCGATATGAATTACGATAACGGCGCCGATTATGCCTCGCTGTGTTTCTCATTTTCCGAGCACCAGATGTGCCTGTTCGAATCCATGGCCGGCGCGCGCATCACCATCGAAGAAGCGATCGACCGGGCCATGGGCTCGGTCGCCTATGCCAAGGCCAAAGCCGGGCCGGACCGCAAGGTCGGCGCCCTGATCCAGGATTGCACCCGCATCCCGGTCGACCGCTTGGCCGAGGTGTGCGGACAGCTGGTCGACGCCGGCGCCGACATGATCCGCCTCGACGATATTAACGGCATGGCGATCTACCGGGTCTATACCCATGTGGTACGCGAGATGAAGCGTCGTCTACCGGGTACAGAAATAGCGTTGCACACCCACAACGATATCGGCATGGCGGCCGCCGCGCTCTATGCCGGGTTGGAAGGCGGCGCCGACATCATCGACGCCTGCGTCAACGGGTTGGGCGAGCGCGCCCACATCGCCTGTTTCGCCGAAGTGGCCTCGGTGATCCAGCTCTATTACGGCATCGATTGCGGAATCAAGCTCGACAAGATGACCGAGCTATCGCAACTGGTCGCCGAGACCATGCCGTGGCCGATGCCCGACACCATGCCGTTCGTCGGCAAGACCGCCTTCTCCCATCTGGTCGAGGTGCATTACTGCGTGCCCGACACCGAAGAGGGCTTCTGGTCGTATCTGTGCATGAAGCCGGAGGTCTTCGGTAATACTCAGCACAATCTGCTCGGCCACTATTCCGGCCCCTGGGCGGTGCGGACAAAAGCTAAAGAGCTGGGCCTGGAAATTCCCGAAGGCCGCGAAGAGCAGGTGATCGAAAAGCTACGCGGCAAAATTCAATCGGTCCGCCGTCAAATCACCGACGCTGAATTCACCGACATCGTCGCGGCTGTTTGAGCAAATAAACCCTCTCCCGGCGGGAGAGGGTTTATTTATCTAGCCTCATGCTGAGCTTGTCGAAGTATGAGGCGGGCGACACCTCGATCCTTCGACAAGCTCAGGATGAGGTGTCGCGGATAGAATTTTCCCTTCCACCCAAAGGCGAAGGACTTAAACCTCGCCTAACTGTTTAACGCCTCCCGGTAAGATCCGTTTTCGATGTCGTCGAGCATTGGCGGGCCTTTCGGGGTCCAGCCCAACATGGCGCGGGCCTTGTCGGCGCGCAGGCGGCTGTTCGAGCCAAGGCTGAGCGACATGGGTGGCCCCCAAGCCCTGACGGCGTCGGCCATGCTCATGCTTTGCGCCGCCGCGTTTTGGCCGAGCAGACGCCCCACCGCGCGGGCTACATCACCCAACGTATCCTCGCCGGATTCCAGATAGAAATACGAACCCGCCGGGGCGTGCTCCAGCGCCAACAGATAGGCATCGGCGCAATCGTCGATATGGACATTCGACCAAATGTTTTCGCCGTCGCCAATATAGCGCGAGACGCCGGCTTCCTGGGCGGCGCGGACCATCAAGGGTATTTGGATGCTTTCGCTGCGCACGCCCTGGCCGGTACCGTAAATCATGCAGGGACAGAAGATCACCGTGCGCACCCGGTCTTGGGCGGCGGGCAAGATTAAGTCGCGCTCGATGGCGTGCCAAATCGCCTTCTCCGGTAACGGCGTGAAGGGCGAGTCCTCGCCATAGATATTGTCGCTCTGCGCGCCGCTGGCATTGTCGGCGACGATGGAACTGCCGCTGGTGTGGATGAAGGTCTTGCCGGTGCCGCGCAGGGCACCCACCAGCGTGCGGATGGCGAAGGCGTGGTGGGTGCTGGCGGCGTTGATCACCGCGTCGGCCTCGCGCGCGGCGGCGTCCAGTATATCGAGATCGTCGAGGGTGCCGACCACGGGGGTGATGCCGCGCGCCTCGATGGCCGCGGCCTTATCGTCGTCGCGCGCCAGCCCGCTGACCTGGTGGCCGGCGGCTATCAATTTCGCGGCGACGGTGCCGCCGATATAACCCGGCGCGCCGGTGATGAATATTTTCATGGGCCAATCTTCCTGGATAGGTATTCCTAGATCGGTTCGGCGTGCCACAGCTTGTTGTAGACCCGCCAACCTTGGTCGTCTTTGACCAGCGATAGATAGTCGGTGAAGCGGATGTCGAGATAGCGGTCGAGAAGTTTCGCCGTGGCCACCTGTCCGGCGATGTCGATGGAGACGATGTCCAGCTCATAGGGTTCGCCGGCCGAGGCCGGAGAGGTCTGAGATTCGACAAAGGCGACGAAACGCTCGAAATCCATCGCCGACATCTCGCCCGTGCTACTCATGAACCCGGTGACCTTGGCGTCGGGATGGAAAGTGGCCCGAATGTCGTCGCCGTTACTGTTATAGAGCCCGTCGAAATAACGGGTGACCGCTATCTCGATCTGTTGCCGGTCGTCCGATGGGTCGTTCATGCCGGGCGCCGATTGCGTCAGTCGAGACCCGCGCGGAACGAATAGCCGACATCCTCAAGCTCTTGAACCACCTCGGCCCCAAAGCGGCTTTCGAGTTCGTCGACCATACTGGCCGGATATTCCACATCGCGCAGACCCTGCTCGCCGCCTTGCAACGTGACATGGAGTAGGCCGCTCTCATCGCTGATGTTGTGAAAGCGGCGCATCACCCCGGGTGGGACAGAGATCGTGTCGAACAGATTAAGCTCGGTGGCGTATTGACCCTCATCGCCCCATTCGATGCGGAACCGGCCGCGAATGCACGTGAACGTCTCGGTGGTGTTCTGATGAACGTGCAGGCCCGGGCCGTTGCCGGGCTCGCATTCGGCGATGACAACGGCGAAGCTCGGCGGTCCGGGAATCGGGCCGTCGCCCCACGGTGTATCCTTGGCGCCCTCATAGGCAATCACGGTCTTGGTTTCCCGCGCGGTCATCATCTCGCGGGCTTCCGGGGGAATGTTGCCGGCCGTGCGTGCTTTGTTCGGCGTTAGCTCGTCGTAACGCGCGATGTAGCGTTGCATTTCTTCCGGTGAAATATCGATGGTCTTCATGGCTGTTTCCCCACGCCGCTGTTTGGTTTGCGATCTTTGTCCAGCGCTATTGTTGCATAGCGCGCCGGCAATTTCTTCCGTTCAGATGGCGTTTTGATTGCGATGGCGATAGTCGGTACCATTGGCGAAAATCATACAATCAGTCGCCAGCCGGACGGCTTGGCGAGGTTCTAGAGGAAGGTCACATGCAGGTTGGCGTTAGTGGGACGGGGAAAATGGGGTCGGCGGTTGCCGCGCGATTGATCGAAGATGGCCACCAGGTATCGGTCTGGAATCGCACGCGTGAGCGGGCGCAGCCTTTGCTTGACCAGGGCGCGACATTTACCGATAGCCCGGCCGATCTGGCCGCGGCTTGCGAGACGGTAATTTCCATCGTGATCGACGATGACGCCATAGCGGCCGTGTACGATGGTGATGGCGGCCTGCTGTCGGCGGATCTTGGCAACACGCTGATTATTGAAATGAGCACCATCCGGCCGGAGACCGCCGAGCGAGTTGCCGCTGGAGTGCGCGGCGCCGGCGGCCGGTTCGTCGAATGTCCCGTGGGTGGCAGCGTTCAGCCGGCGCGTAACGGGCAGTTGCTTGGCCTTGCCGGCGGCGAAACCAGCGACGTCGAGGCCGCGCGGCCGCTGTTGGAACAGCTTTGCCGACGGCTCGACCATGTGGGACCGGTGGGTGCGGGGGCAGCTATGAAACTGGCGGTCAATCTGCCGCTGGTGGTCTATTGGGAAGCGGTCGGCGAAGCGCTGGCGATCGCCGGCAGCGCCGGTATCGACTTGGCCCAAGCTGCCGACATACTGGCCGACACGTCAGGCACCATCAAAGTCGCGCCGGGGCGTTTGCCGGGTATTGCCGATGCGGTCGGCGGCGAGGCGCCCGCGGCGGCTGCCTTTAGCCTGGCGGGCATGGCCAAGGATTTGGGCCTGATGAGCGACGTCGCCGCTGCGCGGCAGATCTCCGCGTCGGTCATTGATGCTGCATTGAGCGCCTTTAACCAGGCGATAGACGAAGGTTGGGGCGACCGCGAAGGCATCATGCAAGCCGCCTGGCGCGCTGCTCAGACCCATAGAACTTAGCGTATTTAACCCTCTCCCGGCGGGAGAGGGTGGCGAGCGTTAGCGAGTGGGTGAGGGGTTAGGGACGGCGCTGGGTATCCCGGATATAGCGTAACCCCTCACCCCAGCCCCTCTCCCTCAAGGAGAGGGGCTTTGCGCGAAATTCGAGTTAAGGACTTTCCCAGAGCAATGTAACCTGACGCCCAAAAAAAGGGGCCGCGGTGACTGTCACCGCGGCCCTTTAAATTTAGACGCTTCTGTTCGTGTTTATTTGCCGTCGGGAATAACCGGCAACAAAACGTGAGATCGCCGTTTCGGGCCGGTGTACAGCGTAACGTCGCCACCGAAGACATCGGCCGGCCGGTCACGCGGATCGTCATGGCGGAACACGGCGCAGCCGGTCCACTTGCCGATCGGCGTGTCCATGTAGGAATCGCCGGGATAGAGATAGTCCTTGCCGCGTACCGAAAAGGCGAGGCGCGTCCCCGCCGGCAGCACGACGCAGGTCGGCCAGACTTCCACATCCACTTCATAGATTTGACCCGGCTTCGTGGGCTGCTCTTCATCATGGGTGTGGTAGGGGCGATAGGGCAGGCTGAGTTCCTTGTCGAGTTTACGGTGCGACACGCGCAGCCAGCCCTGGGCGATCGGCGTGTGGGGGTCGAGGGCGCCCTGGAATACGATCTCCTCCATATCCTGCGTGAAGGCGCGCACCACCAGGAACAGGTCGGCGTCGGCAGTTGCCGACGACACCCATAGCTTGGAGGCTATCGGACCGGTGATCTCCATGTCCCGCTTCAAGGGCGGGGTGGTAAAGGTGACACCTTCGCTGAAACCGCCATAGGTAACTTTGGAATCTCGTTTCGGCGCCGACGTCGCCATGGAGTGATCGCCAGCATTGAGGAAGTAGCGGGTCCATTTCGTGCGCTTGAGCGGCCATTCTTTTTCTTTGCGCTCCACGAACGTGCCGTCGACATGGCGGATCTGCAGCTGCACCTTGGGCTGCCGCTTCCAGCCGGTATCCTCGCCTTTGAGATAATGGCCGAAAAACTTTTTCTGCAGCTCGACGCCGTAGTCCGTATAGAACTCGGTCCAGTGCTCGATGCCGTGAACCTCGAGATACTTCTCCTTCGACTTGGATCGCACGAAGCCCTCGAAGTTGCCGCGCGGGTGTAGGCCCTGGCCGCCCCAGTTCGCGGTCGACAAGATGGGCACTTCGACCTTGTCCCAATCGGGCATGCGCGACTGCCAATACTCATCGGTGTCGAGTTTGCGCTTGAGGTTCTCTTCATAAAAGTCGTTGCGGTTGCGACCGAGCTCCTCTTCGCTGAGGGTCGGCGGGCCGGATACCCAGTGCCCATTGAGGCGCGACTGGAAGCCGTTCGAACCTTTGCCGTGTTGCACCGAATAGACCTGATGCAGCGGCCAGTCGTAGGAAAATCCGTTACAGAAGATGCCGCCATGGTGGGCCATGTCGCGGTAGAAATCGGCGGCGCCTTCCCACGGGCAAATCGCCGCCAAATGCTTCGGCTGCAGAGCCGCGCACTGCCATTGGTTTTCCGCGTAGTAGGAGATGCCGTTTAAGCCCACCTTGCCGTTCGACCATTCCTGGACACCGGCCCAATCGACGCAGATCGCCAGGTCCTGGGCTTCGCGTAGCGACCAGATGTCGATCACGCCCGGCGAACGTCCGGCGCCGCGGGAATCGACACGGATGCACACATAGCCGTCGGGTACCCATTTCTCCGGGTCGACAACTTCCCAGTTCTGATACTTGTTGGTTGAGTTGGCGGGAACGTCGGGATGCTCCCGGCACATGGTATCCCATTGCTCGGTGTACAGATCCTCGAAATGCAGGAACTTGCCGTACGGACCGTAAGTCATGATGACGGGATACTCGCCGTCTTCGATCGGGCGGTAGACATCGCACCGCAAGACTACGCCGTCATCCATCTTGATCGGCACGTCCCAATCGATGCGCATGCCGTCCCAAATGTTTGTCCACGACTGCTTGTCGAGATATTTGTTTTTTCGCTTGGCGTCTTTGGCGTAGACTTTTAGTGCTTTTTCCACGTTCTTCTCCCCCTCAAGGTCCCCGTGATGGCGATTGGAATTTATCGCTGCCGTGATCGGCTTGGGATGGTTGCGCTGCCACGAGATGTAGCTGAATTGTAGTATAGTGAAAAGCGCCACGCCGGTGGAAGGCCCAGACGGCAAGTATTATCTTTAACGCGCGTATGGACACCCTCGTGTGGTCCGTTTATTTGCCATTAATTGGATATTCATTCTGGTCGGCCATTGCTCTAGGCTGACGTGATGCGATTCGATATTCATTGGTATTCTGAATGTGGAGCAAGGAAAGATGATGAAACGCGGCGCCTATAGTCTGATCTTTGTCTTTGGGTTGTTTGCGAGCGTGTCGATTTCGTCAGCGCCGGCGACCGCGCAACTCAGCGATATCTTGCTCGCGCCGAAAACGTTGATCGACCGCGCTATCGAGGCGCGCAGCGCCAAAGACATCGCCATCGATAATCGCATCGTCGTCGACGTGAACGCGATCATGGTCGAGTTCGAGACGTTGAAGGCATCGACCGAAATTTACGAGCAACGCCTGCTAGTGACCGGCATCTTCGACGATGAGGAACTGTTTAACGATTTCAGCGCCAAGGTTATGGCTGTCGAAGGGGTCAAGGAGCTCTTATGGCACGTCACATTTGTTAGCGCCGAAGACCAGGAAGCTCGCAAGGAAGAACTTATCGATTGGCCCGATGCGTTGGTGCTCAACACCAAAGTCGGGGTCGATCTCATCGGCACACGCGGCGTCGCCGACGTGAACTTTCGCACCGCTATCGACTCTTTCAGCACCGCCTATCTATTGGGCCGGGCGCGCTCGCAAAATGAACTCGATAAGGCGCTGGCCACGGTCCAGGACAGAGAGGGCGTTGCCAAGGTGGTGAACTACGCGGTGGTGCGGCCGTAGCCGATTATCGCGCTGCGCTTGTTCAGCGGCGTTTGCCCATCTCTTCTTTTTCGAACGTTTCAGGTTCCGGTTCGTTGCCGCGGAAGGTGCACGCGCCCGATGAGGTGATCGTTGCATTGCCGAAAGCAATGGTTTCCGTATACCGGGCGCCATCGTCGTCGGCGCGCATCTTGGCGCCGGGCGCGAACGAAACTTCGGTGGCGTCGGACGTCGGCCGAACCCCCAGGATGTCGTACATCGAGCAGATGTTCTGGTCGCAGCGGCGATAGATTTTCTCTTCGAAATCGACGAACACCTGCGGCGCGGTCTGGTCGTCGGGCAGGCACACCCAGCTGCCTTCTTGCGCCGCCAGGGACGGGGTGGCCAAAGCAGGCGTGGCTGCGCCAATCGACGTCGTCGCCAGAAGCAGGGTCAGGCAGAGTAAGATAATTCGCATGGCATGAACGCTATCACGGTCGCGGAAGGCGGGGAAATCGATTAACCGCGACCCCACCCCAACTCTCCCCTTGATGGGGGAGGGATGAGGTGGGGGTGAACCCAGGAGAGTGGGTTGGCTAGCGCGGTTCCTCGCCGGAGGAGGGTAGAGATAGGGCGATACCACCCGGGGCGTCGCCTTCCGTCGTACTCGAACTAGCGCCGGTGCTGGCGCCTGCGGTCGCCGCTTCGGGTTCCGGTTTTTGACCGAACAGGCGACCGATGGCCCGGGCCAGGGCTTTGATACCCCGCCAGATTTTCGGCAGCAGCCAGATCATCAGCAGAATGAAGGCGATCAACAGTCCGATAAAGACGACCGGGTGATTGAGCGCCACCCACAAGCCGCCAATAACGGCGATATCTTCGAGGATTGACGCGGTCCAGTTGGAGACCGGTTCGGGTGACGTATTGATCAGCGCCCGCGAACCGGCCTTGGTGGCATGGGTCGCGCCGGCCAGACCGCTGCCGACAATCAACGCAGCGAGTTCGACGCCGAGATTGACGTCGCCAACCGCGCCGGCGGCCAACGCCGCGCCGGCGGGAATTCGGATGAAGGTGTGGATGGTGTCCCACCCGGTATCGACGCCCGGTACTTTGTCGGCGCAAAATTCAACGACATACATGAACCCAGCGGCAACAATCACCAGCGGGTTCTGCAGGATCAGCAGATCAGGCGGTAATTCGATGTTTCCGGTGGTGCCCATGAGGCCGAGCACGGCGATGGCAGCGTACAGATTAATGCCGCTTGCCCAAGCGACGCCCAGTGTCAGAGCAATTGTTTCAGCGATTCCCACAGCTTCCCCGTTTGCTGTTTACGTTGTTATTTATGTGGGGACCGACGCGGCGAATTACAACGCTACACACCGCAGACGCGCAGCATTTCTCATCTTAAATACGTTAAAAATCAGGGTGTTATGCGTCTGTCTTCGAGCGTTGCTTGCGCGCCTTAAACAGCCATTGGAACATTGGACCATAGGCTTCCTGGGCGCGAATTCGCTGCGCTTGGGTATTGGCGTGATGCTCGATTTGCGCGCCGGCCGACGCTGGTCCATCGCCGACATCGCAGATGCGGTCGATGAGCTCGATCGCCTTGTTCCAATACCACCCCGAATCCTCGGCGTTCACCGGGTGACGGGCGAAGTCGGAGATGATCGAGGCGCAGGAATTAGCGACCAGCTCGTCGCTGCCGCGCGCGCAGGCCCGCAACAAATAGCGAATATCATTTAGCCGGCTGCGATCGAGGCCGAGACTTTGGGCGTGGCTGCGCACCAACCCAAACAGATCATGCAGCTCGTCGGCATCGAAGGATTGCGAGCTCACCCGCAACTGCGCCAGCAATTCCGCCGATACGTTTTGGCCGGAATCCTCTGCCCAGCGCGGCAACACTTCGCCCAAGATGCCATTGACCAACACCCAGGCCCGGCCGCGGGCCAGGCCGTCGCGCGTGCCGATGATGCGCGGCGCGAACGGTTTCAAGGCTTGCCGCGCGTCGCAATCGATCCCGTCATTGACCTTGATGGCGAAAGTCGCGATCACCGGACAGGCGGCGCTGGGCCGGTCAGTGTGGCGTTCGCCGGCGAGCAGCGCGACCAGCGACATGACGCAAAGCTCATTATCACCGCGGTTACCGACACGCGGAACGAGCGAGACGCTGTCATACAGGCGTTGGTGTGCAAAATCGGTGTTCATCAATCACAATCCCAACTGGCTATAGTAAAGTGTGCCGCAGAATTTGGACGTAAACAAGGATAGTCCATCCGTGGTGGTCGCGTCCAACAAATGAATATACCACCAGTCATTAAGAAATTTACTAAACTCATCGGTAATTTAGGTGATTCGTTACGGGTTATGGAATGAGCGAAATCAAACGAAATGTCATTAAAGCCAATGGTATAAACCTGCATTACCGCGAGGCCGGGCAGGGACCATCGATGATCTTGCTGCACGGCTGGCCGCAAACCTCCTATTCGTGGCGCAAGGTCATTTCTCCGTTATCCGAGCGTTATCGCGTGATCGCGCCGGATCTGCGGGGCATGGGCGATTCCGACAAACCGGCTGGCGGTTATGATATGCGCACCGTCGCCACCGATATCCGTCAGCTCGCCGCGGAACTTGGCCTGGAAAGGCCCTATCTGGTCGGCGCTGATTGGGGCGGCTTGGTGGCGCGGCGCTATGCCCTCGACTGGCCTGGAGAACTGGCGCGGCTGGCGATCGTCGATATCGTTCCGCACGGGCAGATTTTCGCCAACTTCACCATCGAATACGCCAAGGGGGCGTGGCACTATTTCTTCAACGCCGTCCCCGACATGCCCGAGAGTTTGGTGGCCCATGATGTGCGGGGATTCTTGCAGGCCTTCGGACGGCCCAAGTACCACAATCCGGCCCATCAGGAAGAAGCCATCGATGAGTATGTCCGCGCCTATTCCAAGCCCGGCGCCTTGCGCGGCGGGTTCGCCTATTACAAGGCCATGTTCGAAGAAAACCGGCGACTCGATGAAGAGAGTTTAGGTAAAACCATTCAAGAACCGGTGCATTGCATTTGGGGTAATAGCGGCGGCATGGGCGGCCCCTTCGATGTGCTTGAGATGTGGCGGACGGACGCACCGCAGGTAACGGGACGCGGGATCGATGATTGCGGACATTATGTGCACGAGGAAGCGCCGGACATCCTGGTCGAGGAGCTGGTGGAGTTCGACAAGGACTAAGCGCGGCACCGCGTAAGAAGGGTAAAGCCATGGGTGATTCCGGCGGCCGGAAACGGTCTAAGAAATCAAAGCGCTCGAAGCGCGAAAAGGCCGCGAAGAAAGTCCGCGCGGCGAAACTCGCCGAACGGACGCAGTCACCGCACAGCGAAGACGCTTCGGTGGCGGAGCCTGCGCTGTCGGAGGCCAGCCAGGAATTGGTCATCGAGTTGCAGCGCACCGAACTGTCGCGGCTGTTGCGCGAACAGCAGCGCCTGAACGACCGGGTCGATCAGCTGTTGCAGCTTCACGAACGCGAGCAGGTCTTGCGCCAGCAAATGCAGGCGGCGCTGGATAACCTGTCGGCTCAACGCGTACTGCCGTCGCCGGAGCGCAACGACGTCGAGCAGGCGCGATTGATCGAACGGGTCGATAAGGCCGAGAGCAAGTTTTCCGCGCTGCAATCCGCTGTCGGGCTTTTGGTTGCCGTCCTCGAGCGCCAAGCGGTATCTGCCTGATAGGCTCCCGATTGCTTTAGTGCGCCATCAGCACCGGGATTTCCGCTTCGTTCAGAATATGGCTGGTGGCGCCGCCGAAAATCATTTGCCGCAGCCGGCTTTGCGTGTAGCCGCCCTTGATAATGAGATCGGCGCCCAGCTTTGCGGCCTCTTCGATCATCACCACACCGGCGGCGGCGGGTGACCGCTTGCCCATGGCGTTTACCGCCTCGGCGGTTACGCCATGGCGGCTCAGGCTCTCGGCGACTTCTTCACCGCTCGGCCCGGGCACTAGCGCACCCTCCACGGTGAGCACGGTGATGCGCTCGGCGTTTTGCAGGAAAGGCATGGCGAATGCCATGGCGCGGGCCGTCTCGGTGCTGCCGTTCCAGGCGACGACCACGTTACGGGCCAGGGTCTGCGGGACCGTCGGTGGCGCGATTAATACGGGCCGGCCTGATTCAAACAGCACGGTCTCCAGCGTATTCATCGCTGGGGTCAGGACACCCGGTGTCGGTCGGCCCACCACGATCAAATCGAACACGCGGCCGCGCTGGCCGAAGATGCCGATGCCCGGCGCTTCGTCCTCGTGCCAGCGGGCGCATAGGCCCGGCGTATCGGCGGTGGCGGCGACGCTCAACCCGTTATCGCGGACGAAGGCGTCGAACTGTTCTTGTAGCCGCCGGGTTCGGGTTTCCTGCTCCTGCTCGAACTGTTCCTCGGTGCCCGCCAACGCGGCCACGCCGCCCTCGAACCCTACCGCGATGGCGCCGGCCAAAGAGGGCCGAATGCATAGACCTTCGATATAGCTGTCGAACTGGCGCCCCACCAGCAATGTGGTCGCCAGCACCGAGGTCAGAACCTCGCTTTCCTCGAGCGGTACGAGTATCGATTTGTATCCCATGTCAGACTGCCCTCCCCGGCTAAATCGAGGTTCTATAATGTCCCCTGGTACCCTATGAGGGCAAGCGCGCAGCGTGCCTTACCATATAGGTCAATGGTCGCACGGTAGTTGCCTCGGTGGCGGCCTTCGGGTACATAACCGCCGTTCCGAAAAGGCGCGGCAGTGGCGGAATTGGTAGACGCGCAACGTTGAGGGCGTTGTGGGGGAAACCCCGTGGAGGTTCAAGTCCTCTCTGCCGCACCATCGGATCGTTTAAGGGCCGGACCGCCATTTGCGGGCCACCCTTGATCCGCCGCGCCCACTGGCGTATCAGGCGGACCTACCTGATGTGCGGCTGTGGCGGAATTGGTAGACGCGCTAGCTTCAGGTGCTAGTGGGGGCAACCCCGTGGAAGTTCGAGTCTTCTCAGCCGCACCATTTTCGTTAACACTTTATATTACGGTCGCAGCCCAGTTAGGGCGAAATCCCGTTGTCTGTCAAAGAGATAGCTTTCTCTCAAATTAGCGGCATTCGCATTAAATGCCATGGCGGAAGGCGATTTTATCCCTATATGATAGGCACGGCGTCCTGACCGCGCCGGCGAATTGGAATACGAAGCATGCCCAACAGAAAGAAAGAGCATCAAGTCGGCCTGTGGGGGCGCATGCGCGGCTATTTTCTGGCCGGTCTGCTGGTGGTTGCGCCGGTCGGCATCACCTTCTGGCTGAGCTGGCTGGTGCTGAGCTTCATCGATGCGCGGGTCACCCCGCTTGTCCCCGAAGCCTATAACCCCAATACCTATGTGCCGTTCGGCATCCCCGGTCTCGGGGTTCTGATCCTCATCCTGTTCATCACATTTGTCGGCGCTTTAACCCGCGTTCTGTTGGGGCGCTGGATGGTGCGCGGCGGCGAACATCTGCTCAGTCGCATGCCGGTGGTGCGCAGCATCTATGGCGCGACCAAGCAAATCGTCGAGACGGTGCTGGCCAACCAGTCCGACGCCTTCCGCCAGGCCGTGCTATTCGAATATCCGCGCCGCGGCAGTTGGGCGATTGGATTCGTCACCGGCAAGACCATCGGCGAAGTCCAAAACATGACCGCCGACGATGTGGTCAACGTCTTCTTGCCGACCACGCCCAATCCCACATCGGGCTATCTGTTATTTCTGCCGCGCCGCGAGTTGGTCGAGCTGTCCATGAGCGTTGAAGACGCCATCAAGATGATCATTTCCGGCGGCATCGTCACGCCGCCCGATACGCGGCCGGTCGCGCAGCAACAGGTTCCGCTGGTCGCCGCGGCCGATGGCGATGTCCCGACGATTGGTGACGATAAACCGAGCGTTCGGACGATCGAAAAAGAAACCGAGGACGCTGACTAAACAGCGCCGAATTTGAACTGCATTCACCCGCTGATCACATTGGTGTAACCCTCTCCCACCCGGAGAGGGTGGTGAGCGTGAGCGAGCCGGGTGAGGGGAAATAGGCGGAATAGTGCTTGCTGGGCGGATTGTATGCCCTCACCCCAACCCCTCTCCCACAGGGAGAGGGGCTTTTAACCGGCGCGGGCCAACCGGACCGCGGCGTCCCGTTCGAACAAGTAGAGCAGTATCCGCAACGCCTCACCGCGTTCGGCGTCCAAGGTGGGGTCACGGTCGATGATTAGTTTCATATCGTCGCGGGCGACGGCGAGTAATTCGCTGTGATTTTCCAGACTGGCCAGGCGAAATTCCGGCAGACCCGATTGGCGGGTGCCGAGCAGATCGCCGGCGCCGCGCAGGCGCAGATCTTCTTCGGCGATGCGAAACCCGTCGTCGGTTTCGCGCAATATGGTCAAGCGCGAGCGCGCGGTCTCGCCCGGCTCGTCGCCATAGAGCAGCAGGCAGGTCGACGGCTTGGCGCTGCGCCCGATGCGTCCGCGCAACTGGTGGAGCTGAGCCAGCCCGAAGCGCTCGGCATGTTCGATCACCATCACCGTGGCGTCGGGCACGTCGACGCCGACTTCGATGACCGTGGTGGCGACCAGCAGATCGACCGGCGGTCCTTCCGCGGCGGTGCCGATAAACCGCTCCATTACCGCGTCTTTGTCACGCGCCGGCAATTGGCCGTGTACAAGTCCGACCCGGGCGCCGAATGCTTCCGTCAGCGCGGCGTGCCGCGCGGTCGCCGCCGCGAGGTCGAGGTTTTCCGATTCTTCGACCAGCGGGCACACCCAGAACACCTTAGCGCCCTCGGCGAGTTTGCGGCCCACCGCGCTCACCACCTCGTCGAGGCGGGCTAGGGGGATGGTGCGGGTATCGATGGGCAGGCGGCCGGCCGGTTTTTCGGTGAGTTGGGATTCGTCCAAATCGCCATAAAAAGCCAGCATCAGGGTGCGCGGGATCGGCGTCGCCGTCATCAACAACACATCAACCGCCGCACCCTTGTCGGCGAGCAGCAGGCGTTGATGGACGCCGAACCGGTGCTGTTCGTCGACCACGGCCACCGCCAAATCATCGAACGCGATGTCTTGTTGAAACAGCGCGTGGGTACCGACCGCAATCGAGATGTCGCCGGCGGCCAGCCCGTCGAGAATTTTTTGGCGCGCTTTGCCCTTGTCGCGGCCAGTCAGCAGAACTGCGCTCACGCCAATAGCCTCGGCGAGCGGCGCGATGGTGGCGAAATGCTGTTGCGCCAGAATTTCCGTCGGCGCCATAAGCGCGGCTTGCCGGCCGACTTCGATAGCATTGAGCATGGCGAGCAGCGCCACCACGGTCTTGCCGCTGCCCACATCGCCCTGCAGCAGGCGCAACATGCGTGTGTCCGACGCCATGTCGGCGATGATGTCGTCGGTGGCGCGCTTCTGGCTGCCGGTCAATTCGAAGGGCAGGGCGGCGATCGCCTTGGCGCGCAAGTTGCCGTCACCCACCGTCGGTAGCCCGGGACGCTTGCGGGTATTGGCGCGCACCAGTCCAATTGCTAATTGGCTGGCCAGCAATTCGTCGTAGGCGAGCCGTTGGCGGGCGCTCTCGTTGGGGTCCAGATCGCTAAAGTCGGCTGGCGCATGCACCCGTGCGATGGCCTCGTGCCAACGCGGCCAGCCCCGTTGCGCCACCAGCGCCGGGTCGAGCCATTCCGGCAGTTCGGGTACCCGCTCCAGGGTCTCGGCGACGGTGCGCCGCATGACGTTTTGCGACAGCCCCTCGGACAAAGGATAGGTGGGGTGGACCTGCATCACCTGGTCGCGCTCGGCAACTGGCGCGATAATATCCGGATGGGTCATTTGCAAGATGCCGTCGAAGATCTCGACCGCGCCGCTGACCACTCGTTGCTCGCCGACCGGCAGGGTTTTCTCCAGATAGTCGCCGCGGGCGTGGAAAAACACCAAGACGATGTCGCCGGTCTCGTCGGAGCAGTTAATCCTATAAGGGATGCGCCGGTTGGCGGCTGGCGGCGGCCGGTGCGCGTCGACCCGCACCGTGAGCGTGGCGATCCGTCCGGGCTCGGCGTCGCGTAATTCTGGCGCGTAGCGGCGGTCGAGCAGACCGGTCGGTAAATGCCAGAACAAGTCGGCGATATGCGCCCCCGCCGCCCGCTCGATCGACGCGCCAATGCGCGGGCCGACCCCCTTTATCGAGGTCACCGGGGCGAAGACGGGAAATAAAATTTCGGGACGCGTGCGAACGGACAATGGCAATGACCCCAGTTAGGACCCGAGCCGCTGCGCTTGATGGCTGACAGAGTCGAGTGAGGGGTCTATATCCTACGGCAGTGCCGCGCCGCCTGCCAGCAATCGTCGCGCTCAAATGAGCGTTTTCGGGCTGGCCGGGCGTTTAGCTATTGGGGAGCCGTGTTTCGTGGAAGCCGACGACGTTCGAATCAAACGCCTGCTTTATCGCAGCAGTTATACCGGCACGAAGGAAACCGACGTGTTGTTGGGGCAGTTTGCCGCGCGCCATCTGGCCGAGCTGCCGCCTGAGCTGCTCGACCAATATGAAGCGCTAATCGAAAACAGCGATCCCGATCTATTCATGTGGATCAGCGGCCGCAAACCGGTGCCAGCAGAGTGGGATACGGAATTAATGGCGCTATTGAAAAACTTTAGAACTGGAACGTAAATTATTGTTTTTTAAGACTAATCCATTTGAGGTAAGCAGGGCCGTAACCTTCACCGGCGTGCCGGAAGGCTGCGATGCGTTACTGCTGGCGGAGCTGGTAACCCAGCCACGCGATGACCCGTCGGGGGCGGTTCTGTTCGTCGCCAGCGAAGAGGCGGCGATGACGCGCATTGCTGACGCGGTCGGTTTTTTCGCACCCGATGCCGAGGTTCTGACCCTGCCGGCCTGGGACTGTCTGCCCTATGACCGGGTGCCGCCGCGCCATGATGTGATGGCTGCCCGGCTGGCGACCCTGAGCGCCCTGACCAACCGCGGCGAAGACGATGCGCCGCTCTTGGTGATCACCACCGCGAGTGCTGCTCTGCAGCGGCTACCGACGCCGCAGATCGTTGCGGCCAGTCACTATGCGGCGCGGCCCGGCGATACCATTGATACCGACCATCTCGTTGGGTTTTTGACCGAGAACGGCTACTTGCGTACCGACACCGTGCGCGAGCCGGGTGAATTCGCCATTCGCGGCGGCATCATCGATGTGTTTCCGCCGGGCACCGAAGACCCATTACGCCTGGATTTGTTCGGCGACGAGTTGGAGGGGGTTCGCGGCTTTGACGCGTTGAGCCAGCGCACTATCGGCGAGCGCGACGGTCTGACCCTGATGCCCGCCAGCGAAATTATTCTGGCCGATGGCACGGTGGAGAAATTCCGCAGCCGCTACCGCGAGATGTTTGGCGCGGCGCGGCGCACCGATGCGCTCTATGAGGCGGTCAGCGCCGGGGTGCGCCATCCCGGTATGGAACACTGGCTGCCGCTGTTTTACGATTCTCTGGCGACGGTGTTCGATTATGTCGACGGCCCGGTGATCATCGGCCTGCAAAGCGCCGAGGCGATTACCGCCCGCCATGAGCTGATCGCCGACTATTACAACGCACGGGTCGAACTCGCGCCAGCCGGCCAGAAGGGCGCCGAGACCGATGACGAGACGGTCTATAACCCGCTGCCGCCCGAGGCGCTCTATCTCGGCGAAGCGGAATGGCAGGGTTTTCTCGACGTGCGGGTGGTCGGGCGTCTCGACGCCTTTCACGCGCCGGCCGCATTGCCAAATTCGCTGCCTATCGAAGGCCGCCGCGCCCACGATTTCGCTGATGCGCGTAACCGGCCCGACATGGATTTGTTCGACGCGGTTGCGCAACGTCTCGACAATGACCGGGCGGGCGGTGAACGCGTGGCGATCGCTGCCTACAGCGCCGGGTCGCGCGACCGCATGGTGCAGTTGATGCACGACCATGGCATGACCGATGCTGTCTGTGTGGAAGCTTGGTCGGAAGTGGGCGGCGCTACCAGCGACCAACTGCCGGTCTTCGTGCTGGGTCTTGATAGCGGATTTTCCGCCGCTGGGCTGACCATTTATACCGAGCAGGATGTGTTGGGCGACCGCTTGGTGCGCCGGGCGCGCCGGACCCGGCGGGCGGAGAACTTCATCGCCGAGGTGGCCAGCCTGTCGGATGGCGATTTCGTTGTTCATGTGGATCACGGCATCGGTCAGTTTGGCGGGCTCGAGACCTTGGAGATCGGCGGTGCGCCCCATGATTGTCTGCGTCTGATCTACGCCAACGACGATAAGCTGTTCCTGCCGGTGGAAAATCTGGAATTGCTGTCGCGCTTCGGTTCCCAGGAAGCGACCGCGCAGCTCGACCGTCTCGGCGGCGCCGGCTGGCAGGCGCGGCGGGCCAAGGTCAAAGGGCAGATCAAGGAAATCGCCGGTGAATTGCTGCGCATCGCCGCCGAACGCCAATTGCGTGACGGGGCAAAACTGCCGCCGCCGCCCGGCCTGTACGAAGAATTCTGCGCCCGCTTCCCATTCAACGAAACCGAGGATCAGGCCCGCGCCATCGATGACACTATTGCCGCCCTGGCCAGCGGCCGGCCAATGGACCGGCTGGTGTGCGGCGATGTCGGCTTCGGCAAAACCGAAGTCGCCCTGCGCGCGGCCTTTGTGGCGGCGTTGAACGGTCAGCAAGTCGCTGTCGTGGTGCCGACCACCTTGTTGGCGCGCCAGCATTATCAGAACTTCCGCGAGCGCTTCGCCGGTCTGCCGGTCGAGGTCCGACAGCTTTCGCGCTTGGTCGCCGGCCAGCAGGCGCGCGATGTACGCGCCGGCATCGCCGATGGCAGCGTCGATATCGTCATCGGTACCCATACCCTATTGGGTAAAAGCATCGCGTTCCGCGATCTGGCTCTGCTCATCGTCGACGAGGAACAGCATTTCGGCGTTGCGCAGAAGGAACGCTTGAAGAAGCTGCGCTCCGACGTCCATGTGCTCACGCTCTCCGCCACGCCTATACCGCGAACGCTGCAGTTAGCGTTGACCGGGGTGCGTGAGCTGAGCCTGATCGCGACGCCGCCGGTCGACCGGTTGGCGGTGCGCACCTTCGTCATGCCCTACGACCCGGTGACCGTGCGCGAAGCGATCATGCGCGAGCATTTCCGTGGCGGCCAAACCTTCTATGTGTGTCCGCGGATCGAGGATATCGCGCGCCTGCACGAACGTTTGCGCACGCTGGTGCCGGAAATAAAGGTCGCCGTCGCCCACGGTCAGATGCCGGCGCAGGCCTTGGAAGACGTGATGACCTCGTTCTACGACGGCGAGTACGAAGTCCTGCTGTGCACCAACATCATCGAATCCGGCCTCGATCTGCCATCGGCCAACACCATCATCGTGCACCGTGCCGACATGTTCGGCTTGTCGCAGCTCTACCAGCTGCGCGGCCGGGTCGGCCGCGCCAAGGTCCGCGCCTATGCCTATCTGACCCTGTCGCCCGATCGGCAATTATCGGACGCCGCGCGCAAACGTCTCGATGTCATGCAAACACTGGATTCTTTGGGGGCTGGGTTCAGCCTGGCGAGCCACGATCTCGATATTCGCGGCGCCGGCAATCTGTTGGGCGAAGAGCAGTCGGGCCATATTCGCGAGGTTGGCGTTGAGCTGTATCAGCAGATGCTCGAAGAGGCGGTGGCCGCGGCGCGCGATTCCGGCGCTGGTGAGGCGGAGGTCGACTGGACGCCGGTCATCGCCTTGGGCACGCCCATTCTCATTCCCGAGACTTACGTCGCCGACCTTGGATTGCGCTTGAGCCTTTACCGGCGCATCGCCGGGCTGGTCGACCCCGGCGAGATCGATGGTTTTGCCGCCGAGGCCATCGACCGCTTCGGCCCGCTACCAAGCGAAGTGGAAAACCTGCTCCAGGTGGTGACCTTGAAAAAGTTCTGCCGCGACGCCGGGGTCGAAAAACTCGATGCCGGGCCGAAGGGCGCGGTCATCAGTTTCCGCGACAATAGCTTCGCCAACCCGGCGGCGCTGATCGAATTCATCACCATCCAGGCCGGCACCGTAAAGCTTCGGCCCGATCATAAGCTGGTCTATCAGCGCGAATGGGCCGATGAAACGCAACGACTGCGCGGCGTGCGCCGGTTGATGTCGCAACTGGCAAAGCTGGCTACCCAACCGGCAGCCTCGGCAGCGCAATAACTAAAAAATCTATTCGGCGGCTTGTTCGCCGAAGATGGCCAAGTCGAGCAGGGGATAGAAGGCTTCCGGCTCCTGCGCGCCCGATATGGCGTACTGGCCGTCGATGATGAAGCACGGCACTGCGTCGATGCTCATGCGACGCGCGCGCAGGTCTTCGGCCGCCACGTCCGGTTGGTCGTCGCTGCCGGCTAAATATGTGGCGACGGCGCGGCCGTCGAGCCCCACCGTATGGGCGATACGGACAAGCACATCGTGTTCGCCGATATTTTCGCCCGCGATGAAGTAGGCTGAAAACAGCGCTTCGACCACCTCGCTCTGTCGGTTTTGGGCGCCGGCGAACCGGATCAGCCGATGGGCGTCGAGGGTGTTGGGCGTATGGCGAATTCGCTCGAAATTGAAGGCGATCCGCTCGCTCTGGCCGGTTTCGGCGATGGCGTCTTGGAATTTGAGCGCCCGCTCGAGCCCGCCGAATTTCGAGATTAGGTAGCTGGTCTGCTCCATCCCCTCCGGTGGCATATCCGGGTTAAGCTGGAACGGGCGCCAGTTGAGCGTTGCCGTTACGTCGTCGCGCGCCGCCAATGTGCGCTCGAGCCGGCGTTTGCCAATAAAACACCAGGGGCAAACCGGATCAGCATAGATGTCGATTTGAACCATGGACGCAACCTGCGGATGCGGCGACACTAGGTCAAGCCCCAACCGGGTAGGGAGAGACACGTCATGGTCATTGAATATCGCGCCTATACGATGAAGCCGGGCAACCTGGGTAAATTCTATCAAGCGCAGGTCGAGCGCGGGTTTGACGGTGTTATGGCTCCGCTGATGCGCGACTGCCTGATCGGTTATTTCGCCACCGTCAGCGGTCCCAACGAACAGTTGGTTCACCTCTATGCGATGGACGATCTGGAGGATTGGCGCAAACGCTATGCCGATATTTATGTGCTGCCCGAGATGCAGCCCTATTTCGAGATGGTGCGACCGTTGATGTTGAAGCAGGAGAATAAGTTTCTGACCCCGGCGCCGATCGACGCGATTTCGCCGCTCTATGGGGCGGGGCGCGACTGGCGGCCGGGCGGTACGACCTTGGCCGATTTGCAGCGTGTGCCGAATTTGCTGGTCGAGGAGCAGACCATATCTTTAGTCCCTGGCGGATTGCCGAAATACTGGGCGGCCTATGAGGAGCACGCCTTGGCCGCCATCTCGCCATTGGAGACCAACTGGATCGGGTGCTTCTTCATTTTGATCGGCGGATTGCACCAGGTTTTCAATTTTTGGTATTTCGACGATATGGCCGACCGCCAGCGGCGTCACAACGCCGTCGCCATGAATCCAAGGTGGCAGGCATTCCTCGACCAAATCCGCCCCTTGGTGGTCGGCCGGGACAGCAAATTGATGACCCCGGCGCCGGTGTCCGACATGTCGCCATTATTTGCCGGTGTCGCGCCTGTCTAACGCTTTGCGTCGGCGGGGCGAACCACTTAAATTAGCGCCAATACTCATGCGGACTAATCCGTGTAGAGCAGAACCACTTACCCAGGAGAGACGCAATGGCCGATGGGGCCCCAACACGAAGCCAAATTCTCGAAGCCAGCGGCGACATGCTGAAATGGCAGGTCTACGCCATCCACACATTCCCCACCGACGGGCTGGGCCCGGTGATGGCCAATATCGGGCCTCATCTGGAATATCAAAACCGCATGGAGGCCGAAGGTGTCTACATTGCCGCCGGTCCCCACTGGGCCGACGATGAGGAGACCTGGGAGGGCGAAGGCCTGATCGTTGTACGCGCCAAGGATTTGGCCGACGCCCGGCGTATCGCCGAGGAAGACCCCATGCATGCCAGCGGCGCGCGCTCGTTCAAGGTGCGTCCGTGGCTGATCAATGAGGGATCGATCACGGTCAAGGTAAGCTTCGCCGCCGGCACCCGCGAGGTGTCGTAGGTCGGTATTGACTATGGGTCCGCCCCATCGGCCACCGACGGGACGATGGGGCGAGATCTTTTCGTTTGCGAAAAATTGATCGCACAATACGCCTTAGCCCTTGCTCGAAAGCGCGCGGCGTGGCCCAATGGGCGCAATTGGATTACCAAGTTCCAACGACGACTGGGCGAGGGGGATAAAGTGGCAACGGCAGCAGCAATCGAACAGGTTCAAACCGCATCGCGCGCATCGACCATCGCGGCGGCGGTCTTTCTCGCCTTTATCGGCCTGTCGCTGGTTTGGGTGTCGGGCTTCGCCAATGCCGCCGAGCTCCATAACGGGGCCCATGATTCCCGTCATAGTTTGGTTTTCCCCTGTCACTAGGTGAACGGCACTAGGCTGACCCCATGCTGTGGCGAATGGTCCAAACCGGCCTTTTTGCCGGATTTCTGACAGCGTTGATCTACAGCGTCGTCCAGGCGCTCACCGTCACCCCACTGATTTTCGAAGCAGAAGTCTACGAACAGGCCGGCGGCGGTCATAGCCACGGACCCACCGTCCATCTGCACGAGGATGGCCAAAGTCATCTTCATCAAGAGGGCGCGGCCGCAGAGGCGCCGATTGCCGAACCGGCGGAGCCGTGGAGCCCGGCCGATGGTATCGAGCGCTACGGCTTTACCGTGCTGGCTAATATCGTCACCGCGGTTGGGTTTTCCCTCGTCATGGCCGCGGCCTTCGCGGTGTGGGGCAAGCCGGTTGATATGCGTGCTGGGCTCTGGTGGGGCGTGGCCGGCTATGTGATTTTCGCGCTGGCGCCATCGCTGGGGCTACCGCCGGAAGTGCCCGGCGCCGCCGCGGCGCCGTTGGAGGCGCGCCAAACCTGGTGGTTCGGCACGATGGGTGCGACCGCCCTCGGTCTTGGTCTGTTGGTCTTCGCCAAGCCCCTATGGTTGCGCCTCATCGGCCTACCAATCCTGCTGGTCCCCCACCTGATTGGCGCGCCGCATCCGGTCGGCCTCGAACCGGGCCCGGTGCCGCCCGAACTGGCCTCGCTCTACGTGGTCTGGGCGTTGGTGACGGCGTTGATCTTCTGGTTGCTGCTGGGCGCTAGCGCTGGTGAAATCTACCGCCGTCTTGGCGACGCCGCGGCCCGCGCCGCCGAACGGCGCGTGATGTAACGGCCTTTTCGACCGATCCGCGTGCTCAGGGAAAGGTCTCGCCCCATGACTATCGACGCGCAAAAGCTGCTGGCCGCGCCGCCGGCCGAAGTGGCCTTCGCCTATACCGCGCGCGACACCATGGCGCACGGGTTGGCCATCGGCCTGGGCATGGATCCGGTCGATGGCCGGCAACTGGACTTTGTCTATGACGATGGCGCCGGACTGAAAACTTTCCCGACCCTGTCGACCATGCTCGGCTGGGTCGATCTGCTGCGCGATCCGCGCTTCGCCGACCCGGCCTGGGGCGTCGATGCCAACCAGATGGTGGTCGGCCAATTGATCTTCGAAAGCCATGCGCCGCTGGCGGTCGCCGGTGAGGGCATCGCGCGATCTTACTTCGCCGAGGTGGTCGATCGGGGCCCGGGCAAGGCGGCGTTGTTGCGCGCCCGCAAGGAAGTACTCTCCCAAGACGAAACGCTGCTGGCCACTCTCGACACCTGGATGTATGTGCGCGGCGGCGGCGGCTTCGGGGGGCCGACCGACGCTCCGCACAGCAGCGGGCCGGAGCGCGTCACCATGCCCGCGCGCGCGGCCGACAGTGTCTGCGACCTGCCGACCCCGGCGAACTTGGCGCTGCTCTACCGCCTGTCCCTGGGCGACCATAACGCGCTGCACGCCGATCCGGACCACGCGAAACAGGTTGGCTTCGAGCGGCCCATCCTGCACGGCATCGCCAGCTTTTCGATCGGTGTGCACGCCGCGCTGCGCGAATGCTTGGATTATGACCCTGAACGCATCGCCGGTGGCCAAGTCCGCCTCAGCGGCCCGGTCTTTCCCGGCGACACGCTGCGTACCGAACTTTGGCGCGACGGCAACGCCGTGCTGTTTCGCACTCGCGCGGTAGAACGCGACATGCTGGTGATGGACGGCGGGCGGGTGGATTTGGCGGGGTAGGTGCGTGGCTTATCTGGCGGATGGGGTGGGATTCGAACCCACGAGACGCTTGCACGCCTGCCGGTTTTCAAGACCGGTCCCTTCAACCACTCGGGCACCCATCCGCATAGATATTTCAAGGGTTTAGCTTATACGCGATTCTCGATAAACCCCGAATTGGCACCGGATTGGCACCCGCGTAGCTGGACTATTCTCCTTCGGCGTTCTTAAATAGTTCGTCCATCACCCGCGCAGCGTCTTCCTGCATGTTGGGGACCGCATGAGAGTATATATCAAGGGTTATAGCGACAGATGAATGACCGGCTCGTTCTGAAGCGATTTTTGGGTGCACATTCGCACGTAGGAGCATCGTTAGGTGAGTGTGGCGAAGACCATGCAATGTCACATGATCTAACCCGATTCGCGTTGCAAGCCGTTTGAAGTCCTTAGAAAATACGCGAGGGTTCTGAAGGTTTCCATCAAGCTGCGGGAATACGAGGTCGTTATCTTGATAGTCCCGGCCCAACCTGAGGCGATTCTGCGATTGTTGGATCTTGTGCTTTCTGAGCGTCTCTATAGCCACGTCCGGGAGCGTTATCGATCGTCGGCTGCGTTTTGTCTTTGGCTCCTTTAGCCTTAGTCCGGCAGATGTTTGTTCGACCGACTGAGTAACCGATAATTGGCGGCCTTCAAAGTCGAGGTCCTGCCATCGAAGACCTAGGATTTCGCCTCGGCGAAGCCCGGAATTGAGCGCTAGAACTATAGGGGCGTATAGCCGAGTGCCTCTACTTGCTTCGACAAGCTCGCGGGCTTCTTCGTTGCTTAATACATCGATCTGGCGTCGCTCAACTTTTGGCGGATCGACTGACGCCGCAGGATTTAGCGAAATCATCTGCCATCGCACCGCGTGCTGAAGTGCTTGATGCAGGACTCGGTGAACATGTTTGACAGTTTGGGGAGCTAGGCCGCCAGTCCCATCTCGACGACCATTGGTCAATAACCCGCCGTAGAGCTTTTGGATATGTAGTGGTTTTAACTTCGAAAGCGGAACCGCCGAGAGATGGGGAATAACATGGAGCCGGAGAAGCTCTGAATAGCGTTCGAACGTCGATCGTGATACAGCAGTTTGGGCGTAGTCTTCGATCCAATGTTCAAGATATTCCGACAGTGCCATCTTCGAGAGCTCGACGAAGTGTCCAGTCTCTACTTCGTGGATCATTCGAGCTAGCTCGCGTTGCGCATACTTTTTCGTACCTCGGACAGTGACGTAAGTTGTGGCTCGCTTTCCGGTAAGCGGGTCGCGACCGGTATCCACTTTTATTCGCCAAGAGTTGGCTCCGCGCTTTTGGATATGTCCTTTCATGCCTCCGCTTTTCCATTTTTTTGTCGTTTGTAGGAGTGAGCATTGGAGCATGTTCGTGAACAAAAGCGGGCGGTGGAGCGATGTTCTGTTCCTGGTCCATACTTAAACCATGTTGGACACCGTCCACATTTCCGGAGTTTGATTCCTCCCGATATATCAAGTGCGAGTTGAAGATAAATCGCTGCGATTAAATCTCGTGGACGCAGACCGAATTCCGGCCGTTCCATTCCAGTCGCAAAGCTTAATTGGACGCCTGTTGCACCCTCGCCTAGGCCGGTGTGGTTCCAAGCACTATTAATAACGCGAACTAAACCTCTCCAGTCTCCTTCATCATAACGCCCTACAGCGATAGTGAGCCCGTCAATGAACGGATATAGCCGATGCGGAGAGTAGCATTGAACTTCAGGGTGCTCGGGCATCCCAAATTTCTCCACAAATCCAAGCGCTCCTTCTGGTGTTTTTGGACATTCACACAGCATTCGGTAAAGACCGTCTATTTCTAGGGGTCTATATGCTTCGAGCTTGCCACCAAGGCGAATGATTTGTAACCCAGCAGGTCGGTAGTCTAGCTCGGAATCTGAGGGTTCTAAAATTACATGATCTAATTCACGTAATTCGTACCCGGAAGAGTCTCTCTGCCAATCAAAAACAAGCATTGGAAAAATTCAGTCGTAATGATGCAAATACACCTGATATTTAATTTTATACTAACTAGCGATAGTGGCAAGGGATTAAAACGGTATTCCAGCCAGTATGGAGAATCCTAGAGCATGGAAAACGACAAAAAGACCTACTCAGTTACCGAAGTTGCAGCACAGTTAGGGATCGGACGAAATCAAGCGTATGAGGCTGTGAGACGCGGCCAAATTCCTTCGCTTCGGATTGGAACCCGAATTGTTGTTCCAAAAACGGCGTTCGAAAATTGGTTAGCGAACTCGCACAATATGTCGGAAGTTAGCGGGATCAGACCAGCCGGATCGCAGTAAATTCAAGCTGAAAATGGTGGGTCATGGCGCGCAAACGTCGCACCAACGCAGCTGGTCGTCGCGAAACAGAACAGTATCTCCCCATACCTTATTTGATGGCGCGTAGCGAGGCTTGGCGCAGCTTGAGTGGTCCGGCAATCAAGGTTTTTATCGAAATTCGTTGCCGATATAACGGTCAGAATAACGGCGAGCTAAGCTTGTCATTGGATGAAGCAGCTCGCCTTCTCGGTATTGGTAAAGCGACAGCGCAACGTGCCTTTGTCGATCTCGAGAAAAAGGGTTTCATCAAGAAGATAAAACAAGGGCAGTGGTACGGTCGTTTGGCTACAGAATGGGCCGTGACCGACAGACCCCATAAAGGTCACCTGGCTACGCGAGATTGGAAGGACTGGAAGAAGTAAAAACACCTATCAAAAACAGGATCTCGGTTCTCATGCGGAACATATTGGCCTCTCGACCGATCCGTCTCAGAACCGAGAAATTTTTTTTGAATCCGTTTCAGTACCCGTCAGCGTCGTAATTGCGTAATCATTCGGTTCTCAAATGGATCACCTATAAATACCATAGGTATTAAGCAATGACGCTTGGTCGGAGTTGCCAGACACCATGGAATGGTTCACCGCTTAAGTTAGAGTTTGACGTGTCTAGATCTCTACACTTCATGAATTGCGTATCTATAGTTTCGTTGGTGATTGCGTGATGGACCCGAGACGAAGCGAGAGCGGATGTGTTCGACTACATCGAACGCTTCTACAACCGCAAACGCCGGCATGGATATGTCGGTCAAATCAGTCCAGCCGAGTTCGAAAAGCAGACTTTAGGGCTAGACTCAACCGTCCACTAAACTGAGGCAAAACCAGTGGGTCAATTCCAGCCATAACGGCGCATCGATGACGACGATTTATGTCCAGGCAACTTCGATCCGGGGGGGGCGTGTTCTCAGTGATGCTGAGCGACAAGTTGATCGGGCCCTTCCCTGACGGCGCCGAGCGGGTGACGCAGCAGCGCAGAAGCGAGCTAGTTTCCGGCGCGCTCTCTCGAGTCAAGGTCAATGTTGTGAAGCACCACCTGCAACGGTATGGTGGTAGATTAGCACAGATTTCTACCTATATTTGATAAGTGTCAGACCATACAAAAGCCCTCATTCCACTCGGTACCTGGGCATACTCTAGCCCGGAGTTGGCCGCTGCGAAAAAGCAAATCGATATCGGCTTATTCGCCGAGGCGCTAATATATTACGATTCAGTAATTTTGAGCTTCAGTTCGGCGGCGCAACTCGCTGAGTTTATGGAATGGTTCAAGCAGCGCGGAAAGCTGGACGACTTATTGGCCATGATCGGCGACGGCACAATCAAAATTCATAACTACGAATTCATGACCACACCGATTGAGAAGAACGACACATTCACAATTTGGAATGTAAATGTCGTTGAAGAACACACAAAGCAGATAAAAACATTCGAGCAAAAGTTCCTATACGACGATGTCGTCGAGCAGGTCCTACCCCAAAAAGCCCGACATCGCGCCAAGGTATATTCAGCTTTTCGAGGGAACGTTATCACCGACAAATCGGTGGACTTTGAGAAGCAAATTATCGATGCTCGCAGCGATTTTAACGATAGTCGAAGAAACGCCCTAATCGTACAAGCCTTTGTCGACGAGCTTTATCGATTTAGGGGTCTGGGGCGTCCGCCCGAGGTAATAGCCGATGTTGCCCTCCAACCGGGCACCTCCAAGTCAACGCTACGCTGGAATGTCGATTTCAATCAACTTGGTGCTACTGCCGGTCCAGGATTGCGCTTCGAAGCGAGCACCCCACTAACCGCCGGCGCTCAATCATCAAGGCTAATATGGTCAGCGGCTCAAATGGAATCAGACTTGTACCTTCCGGATCCCATGAGCACGCTTGTTGGGGACAAATTATTTGAAGCGACGGCGATTGTGAACGCCGAACAAATAATCGACCAGCTTCAATCATCTGTCGAGTTTCCGGATGTACGCCTTCTTATCAATTCTGGAAAACTCGACTTCGACGACATTTTCACCATTCGGAAAAAAGCGAAGCGATTCCGGCGCTGGCTACAGTCCGAGGCGGAACGAGATCGCGACGCGATCATTGCCTACCACAATGAGGTGGCTAACGAGCATGGCCTGCTCAAACTTGGTCGCAAAACTCTCAGAGTCTATGGGTTACTTGGAGGTGCGGCAGCGGGGAGCGCGATTGGGTCAGTGATGGGTGGACCAGTAGGGGCGGCTATTGGTGGAGCGGGCGGGGCAAGCGCAACCTTTCTGGCCGATGTTGTTTCTAGAGTGAAAAGTGATTGGAAGCCCGTCGTGTTTGGAAATTGGCTAGATCAACGAATTAAAAAACTTACCGACGAACGCAAGTAGTGGTAGGCCCAGGCGTTACCTGAATTCCCCTGGTGGGGGCTGCTGGGTCATCTCCGGTCGTGAGCGCCCATCACTATGCACGGCTGCTTCACCCCCAATACCGGTCGTAAAACACGAAAAAGCAGACATCGGCAAAATCCACGACCGTTTTGGGGTGGTGATCTCAACTGGTCGACGCAACACTTTATCTTGGAAGCAAAGATGGAGTGATTGGATATGGGTCAAAGGTATCGTCCAGGTTTAACGTCTGCGCAGAAGACGGAGTTATGGGATCGCTGGCAG